>OHJP01000008.1_pt1 | contig 152653 bp, 120 predicted proteins | sample 1568591 | NCBI WGS metagenome assembly OHJP01 (sample SAMEA3879567, study PRJEB24766) | human gut metagenome | biome: human-associated habitat; feature: feces | place: USA | collected 1985/1987
AAACCAGGTGTCGGGAGTTCGAGCCTCTCCTTCCGTGCTAAAATCTATAGATTCGATGAAAAAGATAATTACTTATATTAAGGAATCTTATAACGAACTTGTTTATAAAGTTTCTTGGCCTACGAGAGCAGAGCTTTCCAATAGTGCGGTTGTTGTTATGTTTGCTTCCCTTATCATCGCCGCATTGATCTTTGTTGTTGACGGGGCCTTCGAGGCTGTTATGCGTTTCTTCTACAACCAAATTTTCTAATCAGTTAAGGTATGTCTGATATCCAAAAGAAATTTTATGTTCTGCGTGCCATCAGTGGCAAGGAGAACAAGGTACGGGAATATCTAGAGGCTGAGCTGAAGAATACGGATCTGGGAGAATATGTATCTCAAGTCTTGATTCCGACTGAGAAAACCTTTACGGTACGAAACGGTAAGAAGGTCATGAAAGAAAGGGCTTACTTGCCGGGTTATGTGCTGGTCGAGGCTGCTTTGGTCGGTGAGGTTGCTCATCGATTGCGGAACATTCCGAATGTGATTGGTTTCTTGGGTGGTTCTGATACCCCCGTGCCATTACGTCCTGCGGAAGTGAATCGTATCTTAGGTACGGTTGACGAGTTGCAGGAACAACAAGAGGATCTGGATATCCAGTTCTATGTTGGCGAGAGTGTGAAGATTACTTTTGGACCGTTCAGCGGTTTCACGGGTATAATCGAAGAGGTCAACGCCGAGAAAAAGAAACTTAAGGTGATGGTTAAGGTCTTCGGACGCAAGACTCCCCTTGAGTTGGGTTATATGCAAGTTGAGAAAGAATAGTACTCTGGTTACGAAAAGTGCTACCTTTCTGTTATTGATGTTATATATCTAAAAAATTTTAGAAACAATGGCTAAAGAAGTTGCTGGACAAATCAAATTGCAGATTAAAGGAGGAGCAGCAAACCCTTCTCCCCCAGTAGGACCTGCTTTGGGTTCTAAGGGTATTAACATTATGGAGTTTTGCAAGCAATTTAATGCCAAGACCCAAGACAAGGCTGGTAAGATATTACCTGTTGTAATTACTTACTATGCCGATAAGTCTTTCGACTTTGTCGTTAAAACTCCTCCTGTGGCAATCCAGTTGTTGGAAGCTACCAAGAAGAAGGGCGGTTCCGCTCAACCTAACCGTGTTAAGATCGCTGAGATCACATGGGATCAGGTGAAAGCTATCGCTGAAGACAAATTAGTCGATCTAAACTGCTTTACTGTCGAGTCAGCCATGAGAATGGTTGCGGGAACAGCCAGAAGTATGGGTATCACTGTTAAAGGGACATTCCCGGGTAATAATTAATAAACTTCAATTGAGATGAGTAAACTTACAAAGAATCAAAAGTTGGCTTTGGGCAAGATTGAAGCTGGGAAAGCATATACATTGAAAGAAGCTTCAGCTTTAGTGAAGGAAATTACTACAACTAAGTTTGACGCATCCGTAGATGTTGATGTCCGTTTAGGTGTTGACCCCCGTAAGGCCAATCAAATGGTGAGAGGCGTGGTTTCATTGCCTCACGGAACTGGTAAGCAGGTTAGGGTTCTCGCATTATGTACCCCGGACAAGGAAGCTGAAGCTACTGCTGCAGGAGCTGACTATGTTGGATTGGATGAGTATATTAATAAGATTAAAGGCGGTTGGACTGACATTGATGTTATCATCACTATGCCTTCTATCATGGGTAAGATCGGTGCTTTAGGTCGCGTATTAGGCCCTCGTGGTTTGATGCCTAATCCAAAGAGCGGTACGGTTACCAATGAGATCGGAAACGCAGTGAAGGAGGTTAAGCAAGGTAAGATCGACTTTAAGGTAGATAAGAGCGGTATCGTTCACACATCTGTTGGTAAGGTGTCTTTCACTCCGGAACAGATTCGTGACAATGCTAAGGAGTTTATTTCAACTTTGATCAAGTTGAAACCTACTGCGGCTAAAGGTGCGTATATAAAGAGTATTTATCTTTCTAGTACTATGAGTGCGGGTATTAAAATTGACCCCAAATCAGTTGAAGAAAACTAAAAAACAATTGAACAATGAGAAAGGAAGATAAAGGAACTGTTATAGGTCAATTAACTGAAACATTAAAGGAATATCCTAATTTCTATTTGACGGATATCGAGGCGTTGGACGCTGAGAAAACCAGCAAATTGAGAAGAGAGTGTTTCAAGCGTGAGGTTAAGTTAGTCGTTGTAAAGAATAACTTGCTTAAGAAAGCGTTGGAGAACATTGAGGGTGACTTCTCTGATCTTAACGTAGCTTTGAAAGGCAATACGGCTGTGATGTTCTCACAAGTCGCTAATGCTCCCGCTCGCCTGATTAAGGATTTTACTAAGGACGCTAAAAAAGGTGTAGTCGCTAAACCGGCTTTGAAGGCTGCTTACGTACAAGAAAGCTTCTATGTAGGTGCTGAGAATCTTGAGGCATTAGTAAATATCAAGAGCAAAAACGAACTTATTGCCGATGTTATCGCATTGTTGGAATCTCCGGCGAAGAACGTTATCTCTGCTCTTCAGTCATCAGGACAAACTATCCATGGTCTGTTGAAGACTTTGGAAGAAAGATAATTTTTCATTAAAACATTACACAGATAAATAATCATTTAAATCATACAAAAATGGCAGATTTGAAAGCTTTTGCAGAACAATTAGTAAACTTGACCGTTAAAGAAGTTAGCGAATTAGCTACTATCCTTAAAGAAGAGTACGGTATCGAACCTGCTGCTGCAGCTGTTGCTGTTGCTGGTCCTGCTGCTGGTGGTGCTGCTGCCGCTGCAGAAGAGAAGACTTCTTTCGATGTTGTATTGAAAGCAGCTGGTGCTAATAAATTAGCTATCGTTAAGTTAGTTAAAGAATTAACAGGTCTTGGCTTGAAAGAGGCTAAGGATATGGTAGATAGCGCTCCTAGTGCAATTAAGGAAGGTATCGCTAAAGCTGATGCTGAGGCATTGAAGAAACAGTTGGAAGAGGCTGGAGCTGAAGTTGAGCTTAAATAGTATTTATAACCTGGTTTCCAGGTGATTTGGTTAAGAGTCTCCGACTACGAAGACTCTTAACCTTTTTGTGTCTATAATTTCAATAAGTTCAATAAATTCCTTACTAGATGTCTTCAACAGCTGAAAACCAAAGAGTTAATTTTGCTTCGATAAAGAATCAGTTCCCGTATCCGGACTTTCTCGAAGTTCAATTGAAGTCGTTCCAAGACTTTCTTCAACTTGACACTCCTCCTGAAAAGAGAAAGAAGGAGGGATTGTATAAGGTATTTGCCGAGAATTTCCCGATTGCGGATACCCGTAACAATTTTGTGTTGGAGTTCTTAGATTACTATATAGATCCGCCTCGTTACTGTATCGATGAGTGTATCGCTCGCGGGTTAACCTATAGCGTGCCTTTAAAAGCGAAGTTAAAACTGTACTGTACGGACCCGGATCATGAGGATTTCGATACGGTGATCCAAGATGTATACTTGGGTCCGATCCCGTATATGACGGACAGAGGTACTTTCGTGATCAACGGCGCCGAGCGTGTTGTCGTGTCTCAGCTGCACCGTTCTCCGGGCGTATTCTTCGGACAAAGCACGCACGCAAACGGAACGAAGTTGTACTCCGCACGTATTATCCCGTTCAAGGGGTCATGGATCGAGTTCGCTACGGACATCAACAATGTGATGTACGCTTACATCGACCGTAAAAAGAAATTGCCTGTAACTACTCTTTTGAGAGCTATTGGTTTTGAAAGCGATAGAGATATTCTTGAAATCTTCAACCTTGCGGAAGAGGTGAAGGTAACGAAAGCAAACCTGAAGAAGTTTATCGGACGTAAGCTGGCCGCTCGTGTTTTGAAGACTTGGGTGGAGGATTTCGTAGATGAGGATACCGGTGAGGTGGTTTCTATTGAACGTAACGATGTAATCATCGATCGTGAGTCTGTACTGGATAGTGACAATATCGAGGCTATCTTGGATTCAGGCACGCAAAATATTTTGTTGCATCGTGAGGACCAGAATCTGTCCGACTATGCTATCATATATAATACGCTCCAGAAAGACCCGAGCAACTCCGAGAAGGAAGCTGTGTTGTATATCTACAGACAGTTGAGAAATGCGGAACCGGCTGATGAGGCTAGCGCACGCGAGGTTATCACGAACCTGTTCTTCTCAGAGAAACGTTATGATCTGGGTGAGGTGGGACGTTACAGGATCAACAAGAAGTTAGGCCTTACTACAAGCGCTGATGTTAAGGTCTTGACTAAAGAAGATATTATCGAGATCATCAAGTACCTGATCGAGTTGATCAACTCGAAGGCTATCGTGGATGATATCGACCACTTAAGCAACCGTCGTGTACGTACGGTTGGCGAGCAATTGTATAACCAGTTCGGTATTGGTTTGGCTCGTATGTCACGTACAGTTCGTGAACGTATGAACGTTCGCGATAATGAGGTGTTTACTCCGATTGATTTGATCAACGCGAAGACGATTTCTTCTGTGGTTAACTCTTTCTTCGGAACGAATGCCTTGTCTCAGTTCATGGACCAGACGAACCCGTTGGCGGAGATCACGCACAAGCGTCGTTTATCAGCCCTAGGTCCGGGAGGTTTGTCTAGAGAGCGTGCCGGATTCGAGGTTCGTGACGTTCACTATACGCACTATGGTCGTCTTTGTCCGATTGAGACCCCGGAAGGTCCGAACATCGGTTTGATCTCTTCTTTATGTGTATACGCTAAGATCAACGATCTTGGTTTCATCTCGACTCCGTACCGTAAGGTGGCAGATGGGAAGGTCGACTTCTCTGAGGAAGGCTTGCAATACTACACGGCGGAGGAAGAGGAAGAGTTGACAATCGCTCAAGGTAATGCTCCATTGGATGATAACGGTAAGTTTATCCGCGATAAGGTGAAGGCTCGTTTCGAGGCTGACTTCCCTGTTGTCCCTCCTTCTGAGATTGACTTGATGGACGTGGCTCCGCAGCAGATCGCTTCTATCGCGGCTTCACTGATCCCGTTCTTGGAACATGATGACGCTAACCGTGCGTTGATGGGATCTAACATGATGCGTCAGGCGGTTCCTTTGTTGCGTACGGACGCTCCGATCGTTGGTACCGGTATCGAGGCGCAGGTTGCTCGTGATTCCCGTACTCAGATTATGGCTGAGCGTGAGGGCGAGGTTGTGTTCGTTGATGCTACTTGTATCAAGATTAAATATGACCGCACGGAGGACGAGGAATTCGTTAGCTTCGAGGATGCGGTTAAGACATATAATATCCCGAAATGGCGTAAGACCAACCAAAGTACGACAGTCGATTTGAAACCGACCTGTCATCGCGGACAACGTGTGAAAGCCGGCGATATCCTTACCGAAGGTTACTCAACCCAGAAAGGCGAGCTTGCTTTGGGACGTAACGTGAAGGTGGCTTACATGCCTTGGAAGGGTTATAACTATGAGGATGCTATCGTGTTGAACGAGCGTATGGTTCGTGAGGACTTCTTTACGTCTGTCCACGTTGACGAATACATCCTTGAGGTACGTGAGACGAAGCGTGGTATGGAGGAATTGACTTCCGATATCCCTAACGTCAGCGAAGAGGCTACCAAGGATTTGGATGAGAGAGGTATCGTTCGTGTAGGTGCTCGCATCGAGCCGGGTGATATCTTGATCGGTAAGATCACTCCGAAAGGTGAGTCTGATCCATCTCCGGAGGAAAAGTTGTTGCGTGCTATCTTCGGTGATAAGGCGGGTGATGTGAAGGATGCTTCCTTGAAGGCTACTCCGTCTTTGCGCGGTGTGGTTATCGAGACCGCTTTGTTCTCGAAGGCTGTCAAGAAACGTAAATCCAGATTGACTGATAAGGCGATCTTGCCGAAGTTGGACGAGGAATACGAAGAAAAGATGGCTAGCTTGAAGACTTTGTTAGTTGATAAGTTGTTAGTGCTTACAAACGGCAAGGTTTCTCAAGGTGTTAAAGACTATATGAATACGGAGATTATCGCTAAGGGTGCTAAGTTTACCCGCAAATCTCTGGAAGAATTGGATTATAACTCCATCCAAGTAAGCAAGTGGACGGCAGACGCTCAGAAGAATGAGTTGATCAAGCAGGTTATCTTGAATTATTTGAAGAAGTACAAGGAGCTTGACGCTGAGTTGAGACGTAAGAAGTTCGACTTGACGATCGGTGATGAGCTGCCGACAGGTATCGTACAGATGGCTAAGGTTTATATCGCCAAGAAACGTAAGATTCAGGTAGGTGATAAGATGGCCGGTCGCCACGGTAACAAGGGTATCGTATCAAAGATCGTTCGTCAGGAGGATATGCCGTTTTTGGAAGACGGTACTCCGGTGGATATCTGCTTGAACCCGCTGGGTGTGCCTTCTCGTATGAACTTGGGACAGATTTTCGAGGCCGTGTTGGGTTGGGCCGGACGTGAGTTGGACGTTAAGTTCGCTACTCCGATCTTCGATGGCGCGACTTTGGATGATTTGAACGAATGGACAGACAAAGCTGGTATTCCTCGCTACGGTAAGTCTTACTTGTATGATGGTGGTACTGGTGAGCGTTTCGACCAACCTGCTACGGTGGGTGTGACTTACTTCTTGAAGTTGGGCCACATGGTTGACGATAAGATGCATGCCCGTTCAATCGGTCCGTACTCTTTGATTACGCAACAGCCGTTAGGTGGTAAGGCACAGTTCGGTGGTCAGCGTTTCGGAGAGATGGAGGTTTGGGCACTGGAAGCCTTCGGTGCCGCTCATGTTCTTCAGGAAATTCTTACGATTAAGTCTGATGACGTTGTAGGACGTTCGAAGGCTTATGAGGCGATCGTGAAGGGTGATCCGATGCCACAGCCGGGTATCCCTGAATCTCTGAATGTATTATTGCACGAGTTGAGAGGACTTGGTTTGAGTTTCACTCTGGATTAATTCAATAACAATAAAGAAGTAGGTGGGCTACGGTCCGTCTACTTTATCTATTGATAACTCTTTATAAATAAATAATATGGCCTTTAGAAAAGAAAACAAGATAAAGAGTAACTTTTCAAAAATAACCATCGGTCTGGCATCCCCTGAGGAGATCCTAGAGAACTCCAGCGGTGAGGTTTTGAAACCGGAAACAATTAACTATCGTACGTATAAGCCTGAGCGTGACGGTTTGTTCTGTGAGCGTATCTTTGGTCCGATCAAGGACTATGAGTGCCATTGCGGTAAATACAAGCGTATCCGTTACAAAGGTATTGTCTGCGATCGTTGTGGAGTGGAAGTTACGGAAAAGAAAGTTCGTCGTGAACGTATGGGACACATCCATTTGGTGGTTCCTGTTGCCCATATTTGGTATTTCCGTTCTTTGCCTAATAAAATCGGTTACTTGCTAGGTCTTCCTACCAAGAAACTGGATTCCATCATCTATTACGAACGCTACGTCGTGATCCAGCCGGGTTGCGTAGACACGGTCGGTGAGTTAGACCTATTATCTGAGGAGGAATATCTGGATATTTTGGATAGCCTTCCAAGAGAAAATCAATTGCTAGAGGATACGGATCCGAATAAGTTCATCGCTAAGATCGGCGCTGAGGCTGTTTATGATCTGTTGGCTCGCTTGGACTTGGATTCTCTTTCTTATGAGTTGCGTCACCGTGCGAGCACGGACACATCTCAACAGAGAAAGAACGAGGCCTTGAAACGCCTTCAGGTAGTTGAGTCTTTTCGTGCGTCCAGAGGTCGTAACAAACCGGAATGGATGATCATGAAAGTGATCCCGGTGATCCCTCCCGAACTGCGTCCGTTGGTTCCGTTGGACGGTGGCCGTTTCGCTACTTCTGACTTGAATGATTTATATCGTCGTGTTATTATCCGTAATAACCGTTTGAAACGATTGATCGATATCAAGGCTCCGGAAGTGATCTTACGTAATGAGAAACGTATGCTTCAGGAGGCCGTGGATTCTTTGTTTGACAACTCTCGTAAATCGAGCGCGGTTAAGACAGATGCCAATCGTCCGTTGAAGTCCTTGTCCGACAGTTTGAAAGGTAAACAAGGTCGCTTCCGTCAGAACTTGTTGGGTAAGCGTGTTGACTATTCCGCTCGTTCGGTTATTGTCGTAGGTCCGGAATTAAAGATGCACGAGTGCGGTTTACCGAAGAATATGGCTGCCGAGCTTTATAAGCCTTTCGTTATCCGTAAATTGATCGAACGCGGTATCGTGAAGACGGTGAAATCTGCCAAGAAGATCGTTGACCGTAAGGAACCGGTTGTTTGGGATATTTTGGAGTACGTAATGAAAGGTCACCCGGTATTATTGAACCGTGCCCCGACATTGCACCGTTTGGGTATCCAAGCGTTCCAGCCGAAATTGATCGAGGGTAAGGCTATCCAGTTGCACCCGTTGGCATGTACGGCATTCAACGCCGACTTCGACGGTGACCAGATGGCTGTTCACTTGCCGTTAGGTAATGAGGCTGTTTTGGAAGCTCAAATGTTGATGTTGGCTTCACACAATATCTTGAACCCTGCGAATGGTGCTCCTATTACCGTACCTTCTCAGGATATGGTGCTTGGTTTGTATTATATTACCAAGTTGCGCAAGGGTACACAAGGCGAAGGTTTGACTTTCTATGGTCCGGAAGAGGCTACGATCGCTTACAATGAGAAGAAGTTGGATATCCATGCTCCGATCCATGTTTACGTGGAGGATTTGGATGCGAACGGTAACTTGGTGAAGACGATGGTAGAGACTTCTGTAGGTCGTTTGATGGTAAATGAGTTTGTTCCGAAAGAGATTGGTTATGTAAACGAGGTGTTGGGTAAGAAGTCTCTTCGTGACATCATCGGTCGGGTAATCAAGGCTTGTGGTGTGGCTCGTACCGCTCAGTTCTTGGACGATATCAAGAACTTGGGTTACTATATGGCATTCAAGGGTGGTTTGTCCTTCAACTTAGCGGACGTTCTGATCCCGCCTGAAAAGGATGAGTTGGTTCAGAAGGGATACGATGAGGTTGAGCAGATCATGGCTAACTATAATATGGGTTTCATTACCAACAACGAGCGTTATAACCAGATTATCGATACTTGGACACACGTTAATAGTAACTTGTCTAATATCTTGATTAAGCAATTGACGGCGGATAACGATGGATTCAACTCAATCTATATGATGATGGATTCCGGTGCCCGTGGTTCTAAGGAGCAGATTCGTCAGTTGTCCGGTATGCGTGGTTTGATGGCGAAACCGCAGAAGAGTGGTGCAGAAGGTGGTCAGATTATCGAGAACCCGATCCTTTCTAACTTTAAGGAAGGTTTGTCCGTGTTGGAGTACTTTATCTCTACTCACGGTGCTCGTAAAGGTTTGGCCGATACCGCTTTGAAGACTGCCGACGCCGGTTACTTGACTCGTCGTTTGGTTGACGTCTCTCACGACGTGATCGTAAACGAGGAAGACTGTGGTACATTGCGTGGCTTGGTTTGTACGGAATTGAAGAATAACGAGGAGGTGATCGCTTCCTTGTATGAGAGAATCTTAGGTCGTGTATCTGTTCACGATGTGATCCATCCGATTACGGGCGAGGTTATCGTTCGTTCCGGTGAGGAAATCCGTGAGGATGCCGCTAAGGCAATCCAAGACTCTCCGATCGAGAGCGTCGAGATTCGTTCCGTATTGACTTGTGAGTCTAAGAAGGGTGTCTGCGCTAAGTGCTATGGACGTAACTTGGCTACGAACCGCATGGTTCAGAAGGGTGAGGTTGTCGGTGTAATTGCCGCGCAGTCTATCGGTGAGCCGGGTACACAGTTGACGTTGCGTACATTCCACGTCGGTGGTATCGCATCCAACATCGCAACAGAGAATAGTATTACATCTAAATATGATGGTATTTTAGAGATCGACGAGCTTCGTGCTGTTGAGGCGGTAGACGAGGTGAGCGGAAAGAAACATTTGGTAGTAGTAAGCCGTTTGGCTGAAATGCGCATTGTTGATCCGAACACGAAGATTGTGTTGTTGACTCATAATATACCTTATGGTTCTAAGTTGTTCTTCAACAACGGTGACTCAATTAAGAAGGGTGACGTGATCATCGAGTGGGACCCGTTCAATGCCGTAATCGTGTCAGAGGTTTCCGGTAAGATCGAGTTCGAGAGTTTGGTAGAGAACGTGACTTACAAGGTTGAGAGTGATGAGACTACCGGTTTGAAGGAGAAGATCATCATCGAGTCTAAGGATAAGACGAAGGCTCCGGCCGCTCATATCGTGGATGAGAATGGTAATTACTTGAAGAACTACTCTTTGCCGTTGGGCGCTCACGTCGTGAAAGACAATGGTGATGTAGTGAAAGCTGGTGAGGTTTTGGTTAAGATCCCTCGTGCCGTAGGTAAGGCCGGTGATATCACCGGTGGTCTTCCTCGTGTAACCGAGTTGTTCGAGGCTCGTAACCCGTCTAACCCTGCTGTCGTATCTGAGATCGACGGAGAGGTAGGATTCGGTAAGATCAAACGTGGTAACCGCGAGATCACCGTAACGTCTAAGTTGGGTGAGGTTAAGAAATATATGGTTCCTCTCTCTAAACAATTATTGGTTCAGGAGAACGACTATATCCGTGCGGGTATGCCGCTATCAGACGGTGCTACCACTCCTTCGGATATCTTGGCGATCAAAGGTCCGACGGCTGTACAGGAATATATCGTGAATGAGGTTCAGGATGTATACCGTCTACAGGGTGTGAAGATCAACGATAAGCACTTCGAGGTTATCGTTCGTCAGATGATGCGTAAGGTAGAGGTGGTTGATCCGGGAGATACTCGCTTCTTGGAGCAGCAGATTGTTGATAAGTTGGAGGTGATGGACGAGAACGATCGTATCTGGGGTAAGAAAGTTGTTACCGATCCGGGAGATTCTCAGACATTGCAGGCCGGACAGATCGTGACTGCACGTAAGTTGAGAGATGAGAATAGTATGTTGAAACGCCGTGACCTTAAGTTGGTCGAGGTACGTGACGCTATTCCGGCTACAGCCAACCAGATCCTTCAAGGTATCACACGTGCCGCTTTGCAGACGAACAGCTTTATGTCCGCCGCATCTTTCCAAGAGACGACGAAAGTATTGAACGAGGCTGCTATCAACGGAAAGGTAGATCGTTTGGAAGGTTTGAAAGAGAACGTTATCTGTGGTCACTTGATTCCTGCCGGTACCGGTCAGCGTGAGTTTGATAAGCTGATCGTAGGCGCAAAGGATGAGTTCGATCGTATCTTCGCTAATCGCAAGAACGTGGTTGATTTCAATGCCATGGACAAAGATGATGAAGAATAGGAACGTTTAATAAACTATAAAGAAAGGCCGGCAGAGCAATCTGTCGGCCTTTTTTGTTCTTCCTTATTTGCTTAATAAATGGATAAACTTTATTTTTGCGAGGTAACAAAGACCATAGATAAATACTGAGACATATAAGAAACATATAATAATCAATATCATGAAGAGAATTTTACTTTGTTTAATGGTGGCTTTATTTGCCACTGGTTGCTTATTCGCTAAAAACAACGATGAGAAAATGAATGTAATGTCTTATAACATCCGTTACGATAATTCGGGTGATAAGGATAATCAATGGAAATTCAGAAGAGATTTCGCTGCTGATTTAGTGAAATTCTATGAGGCGGATGTGTTCGGTGCGCAAGAGGTCTTGAATAATCAGCTGAATGATTTGCTTAATCGTTTACCGGAATACGCTTATGTGGGTGTTGGTCGTGAGGATGGCAAGACGAAAGGGGAGTACGCTCCGATCTTCTATCGTAAGGATCGTTTCTCCGTTGAGAAAAGCGGTAATTTCTGGTTAGCCGAAGATATAAATGCCATTGGTAAGAAAGGTTGGGACGCCGCATGCGAGCGTGTAGCTACTTGGGCGATCTTGAAAGATAAGAATACGGGAAAGAAATTCTTCTTCTTGAATACGCACTTGGATCATATGGGGAAAGTGGCTCGTCATGAAGGAGCTTCATTGGTGCTGGAGCAAGCGAAGAAATTATCCGAGAATTTGCCTATAATCGTGACTGGCGATTTCAATGCCGTGCCTTCTGATGAGCCGATACAAGTATTGACTAATCCGAGTGATCCTCGTCATTTGACTCATTCCCGCACGATCGCAGGGTTTACTTACGGCCCGGAATGGACATTCCATGATTTTGGAAAGATCCCTTACGACAAGCGTGAATGGATCGATTATATCTTCGTGAAAGGGAATATCAAGGTATTGCGTCATGGTGTATTGACTGAAACGTTGAATAACCTGTTCCCATCCGACCATTGCCCGGTAATCAGTACGTTGATACTCGAATAAAAAAGCTTTGTGTGTATGGGGAAAGTAGACGTATTGAAGGAAACTACCCCGCTTTCATCAGAAGATTGCTTCTTGGTCATGCAACGCCCGAAATCGGGGTTTAATTTTCCGTTACATGTACACATGGAGTTTGAGTTGAACTATCTGGAGAATGCCGCTGGCGCTATCCGGATAGTTGGCGATTCGGTCGAGGAAATCGATGATCTGGATTTGGTGTTGATCGCAGGAGGAACGAAGCATGCTTACTCGAACCATAAGTGTCCGTGTAATGGGATCTTTGAGATAACGATACAATTTCATAAATCGTTATTTGATAGCTTAATCAATAGACGGCATTTCAAGACCATGAAGGATATGTTTGATAACGCTTCCAGTGGTCTTGTTTTCAGCCGGGAAATGATACTTGGCATTCAAGATAAATTAAGAATGTTGTCGAACGATAACAAGCCGGATTCTTTCAAGAACCTGTTGCGTTTGGTCGAGATTCTTAAGATTCTATCTTTGGATAAAGCAGCCCGTCGGTTGAATGCCGTGAACACGGTAAAGAACTATAATAATAACGATACCGATCGTTTAGATAGTATCATGTTATATTTACACGAAAATTATCAAAAACGTATCACCTTGTCGGAAGTGGCTAAGTTAACAAATATGAGCGATGCCTCATTGATGCGTTTCTTGAAGAAGTGGACGGGAAAGACATTTATCGATAACTTGAACGAGATCCGGGTAGCTGAGGCGGTATGCCGTTTGACCGATACAAGTGACAGTATTTCTGAAATATGTTACAGGTGCGGTTTTAATAATCTATCGAATTTCAACCGGGTATTCAAACGGCGTAGGGGGAGTACCCCTACAGAGTACAGGGAGAAATATTCCCGTTCGAGGTTTATAATTTAAAACATGATTTAAAGCATGTTTACATTGATTTGTGTCAAGTGTTGATGATATAGTATTATTTATTGCACATATAGTATTTGGTGGTCTTTGCTAAAGCCCTTACTTTTGTAAAGTTCAAGTGAAAGAGATTAGCACTTAGACAAAACAAACCTTAACTAAAACGCCAAAACCAATTATATCAAACACAAAAGGTATTTTTACATTGGTCTAAAGAATTGAGAATTAAAAACACAACTAGAAAACGACTGCCTGAGAAGGTAGTCGTTTTTGCATTTATAGTCTTCAACCCCTTTGTAACCCGGAATAAATCCGTATATTTGTCTTCGCAATTTTTAATCACCATAAATTTAAAAGAAGAAAGTATGGAAAACAACAAACCTGCCAATAACGAGATTCAGATCGAGTTATCTGAAGAGATGGCACAAGGAACTTACGCCAATTTGGCTATTATATCTCATTCAAGCTCTGAATTTATCCTAGATTTCATCCGGGTGGTTCCGGGAGCTCCTAAGGCACAAGTCAAAAGTCGCGTAATCTTAACTCCGGATAACGCTCAACGTTTGTTATTCGCTTTGCAAGACAATATCAAGAAATTTGGGGAGCAACTTCAAGCAGGAAATAATAATAACAAAACAGCTAATTTTGAGGACTTCGCAGGTCCGACAGGAGAGGCTTAATAGATTTGTTTTCAGCCATAGAAAGAGTACTTTTCTACAAGAGTAGGAGAGTACTCTTTTTTATTGGGACGGCTCGTTGACATTGAAAAACCTTGATGCCTATTCTTAGATGCTTACAATGGGCATTCTAAGGTGTTAAGAATGCCTGTTATAAACACCTAAGAATGCCCATCGTAAAGAATACCCTATCTCTCTATCCTAAAGATTAGATAATCCCATCAATATTTTCTTCAATACGGTTTGCGCGGAGATCTCACGGTTCGCGGCCTCGGGGATTACGATACTTTGCGGACTCTCTATCACGTCATCGGTAACGATCATATTGCGACGAACCGGCAAGCAATGCATGAAATAAGCGTTATTCGTAAGCGCCATTTTCTCTGCGTCTACGGTCCAGCTACGATCTGTGCTGATTACTTGTCCGTAATTCGGATCTTTATAAGCGGACCAGTTCTTTGCGTAAATGAAATCCGCTCCTTCAAAAGCCTTCTTCTGATCGTATTCCACTTTAGCGTTGCCTACGAATCTAGGATCAAGCTCATAACCTTCCGGATGAGTGATAACAAACTCATAATCTGTAGCGTTCATCCATTCGGCAAAGCTGTTTGGAACGGCTTGCGGCAATGATTTCGGATGAGGAGCCCAAGTCATGACTACCTTCGGACGAGCTGTTTTCTTATATTCCTCTATCGTGATCAAGTCGGCGAAACTTTGCAACGGATGGCGTGTCGCCGCTTCCATGCTAAATACCGGCCGGCCGGAATGCTCGATGAACTGACTCAATATTTTTTCGTTATAATCATCTTCTTTATTCTCAAAGCGTGCGAAAGAACGGACCCCGATCACATCGCAGTAACAGCCCATTACAGGAACAGCTTCCAGCAAATGCTCCGGTTTATCACCATCCATGATAACACCTCGCTCTGTTTCCAGTTTCCATGCACCTTGGTTAACGTCCAAAACGATCGTGTTCATACCTAAGTTCATGGCAGCCTTTTGGGTACTTAAGCGGGTACGTAGGCTTGAGTTGAAAAATATCATCAACAACGTCTTGTTTTTTCCCAGTTCACTAAACTGGAAACGATCTTTCTTGATCTCGAAAGCTTCATTAAGCGCTTGTTTCAAGTCACCTAAATCCTGTACGCAAGTGAAATGTCTCATATCTGTTACAATAATATTTTGTTAAAGGCAAAGATAATGACTACTTGTCAATTATCCTTTAGAAAGACCAAGGAATTGTTTAAGAGACCGTATCCGGAGGGGTTATGGGTAATTTGAAACTGAAGGTAGAACCTTTTCCTTCCTCCGAGTTCACCCAAATGGTACCTCCCATGGCGGTGACCAGACCTTTACAGATTGAAAGCCCTAACCCGGTACCCGGTTCAAATTCGTTCAATTGCAGGAATCGCTCGAAGATATGTCCCAGTTTGTCCTTCGGAATCCCATTTCCTGTATCGGACACGTAAAATTGCACGCTGACCGGATACAACGATTGGTATCCGAAATGAATCTCTCCTTTCTCCGTATATCGGAGGGCGTTAGAGAGTAGTTTTTTCAAGATAAGCATAAGCTTATGTTTATCTGTGTGAAGAAATACGTCCGGAGAATCATCCAAGATTAACCGGACGTTTCCGGATATGCGGGGAGAGACGTATTCGTATACATCGTGCATGATAGCGAGTGGATTTACATCCTCATAGGACCAATTGATCGTATTGGACTCAATTCTGGACATCTCGAGGGTATCATTGATTAATTCAAGTAAAGCCGTATTATTCTCTTTAATCATGGAAATATACTGTTCACGCATTTCCGGGTCATCTTCCAGCCCTAACATATCTGAGAAGCCGACGATAGCATTTAGCGGAGTCCGGATCTCGTGCGTCATATTTGCCAGAAACGTAGATTTCAACAGGGAAAGATCCTTGGATTTCTGATGATCCGCGATAGCTAGCTCGTCGTTTTCCTTTTCGATAATGCTGCCTATGATGACATGTGGGGTACCACTTTCATCAATGTCCATACTTTTGCCCGATATTTCATACATCTTATAAGTCCCGTCTTGATTCCTCAGGTGGAAGGTGACGTTGTGAGACGATAATTTCTCGTCCCGTATTTTATTGAACAGATAGAAGAAATCCAAACTATCCTCGGGCTTACGTACGGATGATAAAGCCCTGCATATAAACCTGTTTTTATCTAATAGAGTATTGGTCGTGCCGTAGAATTGAAAACAGCGGTTACAATGCTTTTTGTCGCAACTGGAGAAACGGTCGAAGCTGAATGAGTAAGCGGCTAATTTACCGTCTTCCAACGCTTGCCGCATCAATATCCGGCTCTCGTTCAATTGTCCCATCAATAGTTTATTTTCCCTGTCAGTTTCTTTTTCTCCCTGCTGCGTAAGCCAAAGCGTATACCCGCTAAGCCCCTGTTCATCGGTATAGATAGGTTCTACTTTAAACGTGACGGGCTCTTCGCATATAATTGCGTCACCTTTTCTTAAAGATGACTTCAAGGAATCGGTTAGTACGACGTTATTAAATAGATGTTCTATAATAAAGTCATGCTTATCCGCCAAGGAAAAATGAGCGAACATCGCCTTATTCAAGTCTATCAGATTTCCTTCCGTATCATAGATAGCCCCTCCTAAAGGACAGGAATAGAATGTATTTGAAACTAAAGTATTGAAAATATTTGAATCTATTACTGTTGACATTATTCGTTTAGATTTAAGTGTTGTTCTAGAAGAAAGAGACAGGCGAGTTCCTATATTCTCGTCTGCCCGTCTCCTTCTATGAGGTATTTATAAGTCGTTAATTCAGGAAGCGCCATCGGTCCCCGGGCATGTAGCTTTTGGGTGCTGATTCCGATCTCCGCCCCGAATCCGAATTGGGCCCCATCAGTAAAGGCGGTAGATACATTTGCGTATACGCAAGCGGCATCTACCAATTGCTGGAAGCGCCGGATAGTTTCCGGATCTTCGCTGATTATGCTTTCGCTATGTTTTGAACTGTAGCGGGCGATATGTGATAGAGCCTCGTCTAAAGAGGATACGGTACGGATACTCATTTTGTAATCGAGGAACTCGGTACCGAAACTGTTTTCGTTAGCGTGTTGTAAAAGCGTCTCCGGATAATGTTCGGATAGAGCGGCATAAGCCGGTTCGTCCGCATAAATGATTACGTTGCTGTCCGGAAGCTTTCCACAGATATACGGAAGATCAGATAGACGTTCTCGGTGGATGATTAAGCAATCCAAGGCATTACATACGCTGACCCTCCGTGTCTTTGCGTTATTTACGATCTCACGTCCCTTGCCTTTATCTCCGGAGCGATCAAAATAGGTATGACAGATACCAGCGCCAGTCTCGATCACCGGAACTTTCGCATGTTCCCGGACGAAGTGAATCAAGGAACTGCTTCCACGAGGAATGATTAAGTCAACCAAGCCGACCGCTCCCAGTAATTCCGCCGTAGCCTCTCGATCCGGAGGTAGTAAAGTGCATACAGCCGGATTTATACCCTGACGCTCCAATACAGAATGGATGATGCGTACCAAGGCTCGGTTGGAGAAGTCCGCATCCGATCCTCCCTTTAGCACGCAAACATTACCGCTTCGGAAACATAAGGAAAAAACATCGAAGGTAACATTCGGACGAGCCTCATAGATCACGCCGATCACCCCGAAAGGCACGGTTACTTTTCGGATAACCATTCCGTTCGGGCGGGTAGTCTCGCTCAAAACCTTATTTAATGGAGAAGGTAATGTCGATACATTCTCCATATCGGCAGCGATACCCTGTAACCGCTCCTCTGTCAGTTTCAACCGATCGTATTTAGGGTTCGCCGGGTCCATACGTTCCAGATCTTGGCGATTCGTGGCGAGTACCTCCTCCGTATGAGTCCGTAGTGCCTGCGCTGTCTCTTTCAAGATCCCGGTAATCGTTTGATCCGATAGCGTTATCAATTGCTTAGCCGCATCCGATGCCTGTCGCAGCATATCTGTTACATTCATACTTTTTAATCCAAATATAGATAATCATAATGTATAAGCGGTTTTAAATCCCGTTGCCCTATTTGCTTACGTGCTTCCTCGCTGTCATAGGCGGTACAGCCTACGCCGATTTGCACGCCTTCCTCATTCATTATCTTTACGATATCGTCTTTTTCGAAATCACCCTCGATGCGGGTTACGCCAACCAATAATACGCTAGTCGCTTTCGGGGCGGTCAATGCCTCCTCGGCTCCTTTATTGATATGTATTTCCCCTTTGGCGAAACCCTCGGAGTGGGCGATCCATTTCTTTACGCTGCTGACGGGTTTCGAGGCCGGAATGAAACGGGTGCAGACCGTGTCGCTATCCACCGCCAATAACATCGGAAGGATATTATCCTTTTTGCCGTTGGCGATGATAACCGCGATGCCCTCGTCCGCCACTTTTTGGGCGATATGGCATTTCGTCAACATACCTCCCCGGCCAAAGGATGATTTGCTCGTCTGTACATATTCCGACAAATCTGTTTTCCCACATTCGATTTCCCGGATCACGGAACTATCCGGGTCCGACGGATTTCCATTGTAAATCCCGTCTATATTACTGAGAATCACCAAGGCATCCATTCTCATCATCGTAGCGATCAAGCCGGATAACTCATCATTATCCGTGAACATCAGCTCGGTTACGGATATCGTATCGTTTTCGTTTACGATCGGAATCACCTTGTTTTCCAGCATCACCTCCATGCAATGTTTCTGGTTCAGGTAATGCGTACGGCTCCCGAAATTCTCTTTCGTGGTAAGCACTTGCCCGCAAGTCATGCCATGTTCCCGGAATAACTCGTAATACCGGTTGATCAGCTTGGCTTGTCCTACCGCCGAATACAGTTGCCGGGCCGATACGGAATCCAGCTTTTTGCCGGCCTTTATCTCGCTTCGCCCGGAAGCCACGGCACCGGAGGAGATCAAGACGATCTCCATACCTTGCCGATGCAAGTCCGCTACTTGGTCAACCAACGCGGACATGCGAGTGATATCTAGTGTCCCATCCTTGCGGGTCAGGACATTGCTTCCTATTTTTACAGCGATTCTTTTCAAGAAAGTTATGATTTATTATTTATTATCTTTATCTCGTATCTCCACCCGCCGGATCTTTCCGCTGATTGTTTTCGGCAGTTCGTCCACGAATTCGACGACACGGGGATATTTGTAAGGAGCGGTGACACGCTTCACGTGATTTTGCAATTCTTTGATCAAGGCATCACCCGCTTTATCCTTATAATCCTTCGCCAATACGATCGTGGCCTTTACTACCTGTCCGCGGATCTCGTCGGGGACACCGGTGATAGCACATTCCACTACCGCCGGGTGAGTCATCAAGGCACTTTCCACCTCGAACGGCCCGATACGATAGCCGGAACTTTTGATCACGTCGTCCGCACGGCCCACGAACCATAAGTAACCATCCTCGTCACGCCAAGCCACGTCTCCCGTGTAATACAGTCCGTCGTGCCAAGCTTCCCGGGTACGTTCCGCGTCCCGGTAATATTCCTTGAATAACCCGATAGGCTTGCCATTTGTTGTGTGGATCACGATCTGTCCTTGCTCGCCATCCTCCGCACGGCTTCCGTCCGGACGCAATAAATCGACATCGTACTGCGGGTTGGGAACACCCATAGAACCCGGTTTCGGCTCCATCCACGGGAAGGTGGCGACTGTCAGCGTAGTCTCTGTCTGTCCGAAGCCTTCCATCAACTTAATGCCGGTCAGCTTATAGAACGTGTCGAACACGGCTGGGTTCAGGGCCTCGCCTGCGATCGTACAATATTGAAGGGATGATAGATCGTATTTAGTCATATCCTCGCGGATCAAGAAACGGAAGATCGTAGGAGGCGCGCAAAGCGAGGTGATCCGGTAATCCTGTATCATCTGCAACATATCCGCGGGCGTGAATTTCTCGTGGTCGTAAACAAATACGGTCGCTCCGGCGATCCATTGCCCATATAGCTTACCCCAAACCGCCTTGCCCCAGCCTGTATCCGCGATCGTCAGGTGAAGGCTGTCCTTATGCAAGTTGTGCCAGAAACTACCGGTCACGATATGTCCCAGCGGATACGTAAAGTCGTGGGCCACCATCTTGGGGTTTCCGGTCGTACCGGAGGTGAAATACATCAAAGAGATATCGTCATTGCTATTCGGGTGAGAGGGGCGGACGAAAGGAGCGGCGTTTTGGATACCCTGTTGGAAATCTTCGAAACCTTCCGGTATTTCCGGCCCTACGGATACGACGCTTTTTACGGTCGGTGAGTCCGGCAAAGCCTCTATGATATGTTTCGTTATCACTTCCTCCCCGGCGCAAACGATCATCTTGATATCGGCGGCATTCGCACGATAAACAATATCTTTCTTGGTCAGTAAGTGTGTAGCCGGTATCACGACAGCCCCTAATTTATGCAACGCGATGATAGAGAACCAGAACTCATAACGGCGTTTGAGTATCAGCATCACCATATCGCCATGTCCGATCCCCAAGGATTGGAAATAAGAAGCCGTCTGGTCCGTGTACCTTTTCATATCGGCAAACGTAAAATCGATATGCTCTCCATGATCGTTTGTCCAACATAACGCTTTCTTATCCGGTTCTTCCTCTGCCCAAGCGTCTACCACATCATATCCGAAGTTGAAGTTCTCCGGAACCTTGATCTTGAAGTTTTTAATAAAATCCTCTTGCGACTCAAACGTCGTTTTATCTATAAATCTTTCTAACATGCTGTTGATCGTTTATAAAATGACGGCCAAGAAACTGACCTTTTCCCCATCCAGCGCTTTCATGCCATGAGGAAGCTCTGAGTTAAAATAAATACTATCCCCTTCTTCTAAGATAAGATCTTTATTGTTGATCTGTAGTAACAGACGTCCTTTTAATACCATATTGTATTCTTGTCCCGGATGGGAATTGAGATACATCGGCTCATCCTCTGGCTTGGGATGTACGGTTACCAAGAAAGGGTCCGCTTTACGTCCGACGAAACCGGCGGCTAATGATTGGTACTTATAAGCTTTCGTACGCTCTACGGCTACACCTTTTCCGTTACGAGTAATAAAGTAAGTACTCATTTTTGGCTCGTCGCCAAACATCAACGTGGTTAATTCTACGCCATAAGCCTGTGAGATCTGGTGCAATACGCTAACGGAAATATCAACCGTGCCGCTTTCCAGCAGCAAATATTGCTCAGTCGTGAGGTTGCAGACCTTTGCCATTTCTTCCGGCGTAATCTCCAGTGCGTCCCGTAGTCCGGCCAGACGCTCCGCGATTTGTTGTATCTGTTCGTTCATTTTGCTGAAGTTATTGTATTATGTCGCTCCAAAGATAGGAATAAAAAGCAAAAAGAAGGTGAAAGCCTTTGTTTTCTTTTCTAATTAACAGGTGTGGATAGGATGGTTGAGGATTATAATAGATAGGTGCTTCATTTGCTTCCGGATGGAGAATAGAGATTTATATATATGGACGATTATCATTTTGACATTTTGTAAACTCAAGTGCCGGAGAGTGGCATATTCCGGACGGAGGTACACCTTGTCGCTAAAAACGAGAAAAAATAACAGCAACTACTTGTTCCCTTGACTGTTATCGAAAAAGGAGCGTTTGTTCTAGCTAAAGGAATTCATCCTAGTTCATATTTATGAGGGCGCAAGCCTTGTTTTTATCCGGATCGGAGCGCATTTACATACGGTTGTATCGCTTCATGAGACTAAATGTATCGCTTTACGTCTCCTATTGTATGAGATAACGCCACTAGTCGCATCACTTTACACCGGTATCCGTGTGAAAAAGCAAGGCTTTTTGAGTGGAAAATGGCCTTCAAACGTGCTTTTTACCATTTTCTACTATCTGATTGAGCCCTTTTGAAAAAGAGATGTGTCAGAATTATTCCCTTAATTTAAGCAAATAGATAGGATTACCCCATCAACGTAATCATCTTCACTTCATGATCCTTGATAAGGGCTTGCATGATATGGCCGGCAATTGTAAGTTATTCAGCATTTTTCTTTAGCCATTCTAACCGGCGCTGATCCGGAAGGTATTTTACCTTGAAATGCTCGAATGTCACATTAAAGCCTTTCCCGTCGGGGCAAGCGGCCATAAACCCGATTTATTTCGATTCATTCTATTTCCGTAAGAGGTAATGCCTTTAACCTTACCTCCGCAAAGGTAAGGTGTTCTTATAGATTGCGCAATGATTCTGGGATTTTATCTAGGATGGAAAAGTAAGGGTCAGTGTAGTTCTGTCTATTCGTATTTGATAACCTCGACCGGACAGCTTTCGGCAGCCTCTTTAATACCCGCCTCGAAATCATCGAAATTAACACCTTCGTTTACACGTGAACGATCTGTAACAGTGAATACTTCCGGGCAAATGCCCTCGCATGTACCGCAAGCGATGCAATCCTCCTCAATCCAAACTCTTTTAATTGCCATAATTTTATTCCTTTAAGATGATTAATATGTTAATGTAACAAACAACTTTCGCGGATTGTTTTCGGGAGAGGTCTTTTAGATCATTGTATAGACCGTGAAATGAGCTTATCTTTGGTTGATATATATTAACGTTTATACGCCACTGTTTTAAAATAAATTTGCTACGTTTACAGCAGAAAGTTTCATTGAATAACCATTTAAAAAATCTGAAGTATTATGGATAATGCTATTTTTAGATTTCCTAAACCCATTAATGAGCCGGTAAAAGCGTATGCTCCCGGATCAAGTGAAAAAGCATCCTTAAAGAAAGCGTTGGCGCAGATTAGTTCCGAGGAATGGGATATTCCTTTGGTAATTGGCGGAAAAGAGATCCGTACGGGTAATACCGGTAAGGTCGTTATGCCTCATGATCATCATCATGTATTGGCTACTTATCATAAGGCGGGCGAGAAAGAGGTGCAAATGGCTATCGACGCCGCCATGAAAGCGCATAAGGAGTGGTCTGAGCTGCCATGGGTGGAACGTGCGTCCATTATGCTTCGTGTGGCCGAGTTGCTGGCTACGAAATATCGTTATATACTGAACGCCTCGGTTATGTTGGGGCAGAGCAAGAATCCGTTCCAAGCGGAGATCGACGCTCCCTGCGAATTGATTGATTTCTTGCGTTTCAGTACCTTCTACGCGAGTCAAGTATATGCCGATCAGCCCTATTCCGAGACGGGTATATTGAATCGTATGGAATACCGTGCCTTGGAAGGTTTCGTGTTCTCGCTCACGCCGTTCAACTTTACGTCTATCGCTTCCAACCTGAATATGGCTCCGGCTATGATGGGTAACGTGGCGGTATGGAAACCGTCTACTACGGCGATCCATTCGAACTATTTCTTGATGAAGGTTTTCCAAGAGGCCGGTTTGCCCGATGGCGTGGTGAATTTCATCCCGGGACAGGGTAGCGTGATCGGTAAGGTGATTACGGGCAGCCGTGATTTGGCGGGATTCCATTTTACGGGCTCTACCTCTACGTTCAATACCTTGTGGCGTCAGATCGGAGAGAACTTGGGGCATTATAAATCTTATCCGAAGATCGTAGGCGAGACAGGTGGCAAGAACTTTATCTTCGCCCATCCTTCTGCTCCGGCGTTGGATGTGGCTACCGCTATCGTACGCGGCGCGTTCGAGTATCAAGGGCAGAAGTGCTCGGCGGGTTCTCGGGCCTATATCCCGGCTTCTCTCTGGAAAGAGGTGAAAGATTACGTGGGCGATATGCTGAAAGAGATCAAGATGGGTGACGTGCAGGATTTCACGAATTTCGTCAATGCCGTGATCGATGAGGCTTCGTTCGATAACATCATGAGTTATATCGATTATGCGAAACAGTCTCCGGATGCGGAGATCCTTTTTGGCGGCAATGGAGATAAGTCGGTAGGTTATTTCGTGGAACCAACGGTTATCCAGACCACGGACCCGATGTTCAAGAGTATGGTAGAGGAGATCTTCGGGCCGGTGATAACGATCTACGTATATGACGACGCTAAATATGAGGAGACGCTGGAACTTTGCGACCGTACTTCTCCGTATGGATTGACAGGCTCTATCTTCGCCCGCGACCGCTATGCGATCGATAAGGCATTCAATACCTTGCGTTATTCGGCCGGTAATTTCTATATCAATGATAAACCGACCGGCGCTGTGATCGCCCAGCAGCCGTTCGGCGGTTCGCGTGCATCCGGAACGAACGATAAGGCGGGTGGCCCGTTGAACTTGATTCGTTGGACGAATCCTCGTTGTATCAAGGAATGCTTGGTTCCTCCGACGAGCTACGGGTATCCGTTCTTGGGTGAGAAATAATTTCTTGATTTATAAATACCGACGGATTGTGGGGGGAGACGGGGCACGCCCCGTCTCTATGCGATGACGTTACCTTTATCTATATACGTATGTTAGACTTTAATAATACCGAGATCGCTTTCTCGTCGAAGTCGCGGGGAGAACTACAAAATGCTTATTGGCTTTTTAATACGATAAAATATCCTTGGTTGGTAAAATGCGCTAAAGTAGCTACGAGTATAGCCTTGAAAATACATTTCCCGCTGGCTTGGGCGGTGAAGCCTACCTTATATAAACAGTTCGTTGGGGGAGAAACTTTACAAGACTGTTCCGCTGCCATCAACCACTTGATGAAATACAACGTGAAATCGACGCTCGATTATTCGGCGGAGAGCGAGCAAACCCCGGAGGGCATACAAGCGACTTTCGAGGAAACCTTGCGCTCGATCGATTTCGCGAAAGGAAATACGAATCTGGCCTATGCTGTATTCAAACCCTCCACGATCACGACCGATGAGCTTCTGGCCAAGGCTTCCGAGAAACGGGAAGAGCTTACGATAGATGATGTAAGGCATTTCCGCGAGTTCCGCGAGCGTTTTATGGCGCTTTGCCAACGGGCTTACGATAACGACGTACGTATTTTAGTGGATGCGGAGGATTATTGTTTCCAAGATGCCATCGATGCGCTTACCGATGAGGCGATGCGTAAGTTCAACAAGAAACGTGCGATCGTATTCGCCACCTTGCAAATGTATCGTCATGACCGGATGCCTTATCTGCGTCGTATCTACGATGACGCCGTGGCGAAAGGTTATATCGCGGGCGTGAAATTCGTGCGCGGGGCTTATATGGAAGCGGAGCGTGCCCGTGCGGCGGCGTTAGACTATCCCGATCCGATTTGCAAGGATAAGCGGGCGACGGATGAGAATTATGACGCGGCGGTTCGTTTCACCATGGATCATTTAGATCGTTTCGAGATGTTTATGGGAACGCATAACGAGGAGAGCAATTATAAGTTGGCGAAACTGATGGACGAGAAGGGGATCGCCCGCGATGATTCCCGTGTTTTCTTCGCGCAGCTATTGGGAATGAGCGATAATATCTCCTTCAATTTAGCCCATGCGGGATATAACGTAACCAAATACGTACCGTACGCCTCGGTAAGGGATGTACTGCCGTATTTGATCCGGCGTGCGGAAGAGAATACCTCTGTAGCCGGACAGACTGGCCGGGAACTCCGGATGTTGGAGATGGAGATGGCTAGGAGGAGGGATTTATGACTTTCCTAGGGCCGGTAAACTAGTTTGCCGGCTGTTTTTTGTCTGTTTTAGTGCTGGTAAACTAGTTTGCCGATGCTTTTTTACTTGCTGGCCTTCAGTCCCCGGATCACGGAAGAGGTGAAACCGGAAAGTTCCATCTCGTTCAATCCCTTGATAGTGATACCGCCCGGGGTCGTTACCTTATCGATCTCCATCTCCGGGTTACTCTTGTTCTCGAGCAATAAATCGACGGCGCCTTTCACGGTATGCACCACGATCTCTTGCGCTTGTTTGGGATAGAAACCTAATTCCACGCCACCTTCTATCGCCGCGCGGATATAACGCAAGGCGAAAGCGATGCCGCTGGATGCCAATGCCGTTCCTGCGCCCATCAGCCGCTCTTCTACTAACATGGCGTTTCCAAGCTCGTTGAAAATATGGATGATTAGATCCGTTTGCTCCTTGGAGGCGTTGCGGGCGGAAACGAAAGTCATGCTGCTCATCACCTCGATAGCCGTATTGGGCATGATCCGGAAGATCGTGGGAGTAGCCAGACAATCGAAGTCCGTATTCTTGGTCAAATAAGTATTCAACAGATCGAAAGTCACGCCAGCCGCTACGGATACGATCATTTGTCTCTCGAAGTCGAGCACCGACTTAATCTCATCTATAATCATTTCCACACGCCAAGGTTTAACGGCGATGATGATGATATCAGCGTTTCGTGCCGCTTCCACGTTATCATGGGTCAAGATAAAGTCCGGATCGATCTTTCTCATCTTCTCCAAGGTCTCGTCCGATTGGGCGGTACAAGTGATATCAGAGGCTTTGAACATGGTTCCTTTCGCTAAACCTCGGGCGATCGCTCCACCGATATTACCCGAACCGATAATAGATATTCTCATTTTGCAGATAATTAGTTATATATTATGTTTTCTGAAGAGGCAAACTTAGATAAAATATCTCAAATACGTACGACTTTGTAGAGTTAGCTACGGATAAAAAACTTACATTTGCGGTCGATACGGACTTAATACTAATATAAATATATAAAATTACATGAAAAAGACAATTCTAGTTTCAAGCATGCTATTCGCTCTGACTATGTCCGCTACGATCCAAGCGCAAGACACGGAGAAGAAGGAGAGTGAGGAGGGATTCGTGTTCACGACCGTGAAAGAGAACCCCATTACATCTGTTAAGAACCAAAATCGTGCGGGTACGTGCTGGTGCTACTCCTCGTACTCTTTCTTGGAGTCGGAGTTGCTTCGTATGGGAAAGGGCGAGTATGACTTATCCGAGATGTTTACGGTATATAACACCTATCTGGATCGTGCCGACGCTGCTGTGCGTACGCATGGGGATGTTTCGTTCTCGCAAGGTGGATCTTTCTATGATGCGCTTTATGGAATGGAAACATTCGGCTTGGTTCCGGAAGAGGAGATGCGCCCGGGCGTGATGTATGCCGATACGTTGAGTAACCATACCGAGCTTTCCGCCTTGACGGACGCTATGGTGGCCGCTATCGCCAAGGGAAAGTTACGCAAATTGCAGTCTGATGAGAATAACGCCATGTTATGGAAGAAGGCGGTCGCTGCGGTACATCAGATCTACTTGGGGGTTCCTCCTGAGAAATTCACGTATAAAGGGAAGGAATATACACCGAAATCTTTCTTCGAGTCTACAGGTTTGAAGGCTTCGGATTATGTCTCATTGACTTCTTATACGCATCATCCGTTCTATACCCAGTTCCCGCTAGAGATTCAGGATAACTGGCGTCACGGTATGTCGTATAACTTGCCGCTGGATGAGTTTATGGAGGTCTTTGATAATGCGATTAATACGGGTTATACGATCGCTTGGGGTTCCGATGTGAGCGAATCTGGTTTTACTCGTGACGGAGTGGCCGTTATGCCTGATGATGAGAAGGTACAGGAGTTGAGCGGTTCCGATATGGCCCATTGGCTGAAATTGAAACCGGAGGAAAAGGAGCTGAACACGAAACCGCAACCTCAGAAATGGTGTACGCAAGCGGAGCGTCAGTTGGCTTACGATAATTACGAGACGACAGACGACCATGGTATGCAGATCTACGGTATCGCCAAGGATCAAGAGGGGAACGAGTATTATATGGTAAAGAACTCTTGGGGAACCAACAGCAAGTATAACGGTATTTGGTATGCTTCCAAGGCGTTTGTCCGTTATAAGACCATGAATATCGTGGTTCATAAAGATGCCCTGCCTAAAGCGATCAAAACCAAGTTAGGTATCAAATAACCGATCCGCCAAGGAGGGTTCAAATAAAAACTAAACCCCGATAGCTTCCGGCGATCCGGTAAGTCTATCGGGGTGATCTATATATACAAAGATGTGCTGCCTATAAATTTATTGGACAAGCCTTAGCGTGTAGTTAAGATCTGCCGCCGCTTTTTGCAACGCGTCGTTCATCAAGGTCAAGTTATCCCCTTCTACTAGGAAATAGATGACGGGTTCGCCATCACTGGGAATCAACTCGTAGATTACCGCGCTAGCGTCATCGGGAGTTCCGTGCTTTACTTTTTGTTTACCGGTTGTAATGGCTTTCTGAGGAGCTTTCTTCGCCGCTCCGGTACTTGAGGCTACTGCTTCCGGTACGGTATAAAGAGCATCCAACTCGAATACGCCTTCCTCGTCTGCGTTATCTTGTTGATAATACAAGGTTAAGTCATAATCTACGTTCACGCTATCCGGAGAAGTCAGGGTTCCCTTATACTTTTTTTGGATAACCGGTCCCTTTTTAGGATCAGCCTTCAAGGAATCCCTCATATTCACGGGCTTTGCCGGTTGGGTTGCCTTAACAGAATGGATCAGTGGCAAAGACGGAGCGTCCGGAGCCGCCGACATTATGGCGAATTCTTCTTCCTCTACTTCTACGGGTACTTCCTTTTGGGCTTGCTTCCCGCTACATGCGGCCAAAAATGCCATAGCCGCTACTGCGATAAAATACTTTTTCATTACCATTATTTATTTTATTAGTGACGTTTGGACATATAACATAAAATCCCCCACGATTTGTTTCGTGAGGGATCATTTTTAACTATTTACCGTGAAATATTTATTTCTTGGAAGGCTCTACCCTGTCATCCGGATAGGGAGCGGTCGGGATCGTGGAAGCGCTTCCGTCTCGTCCGGCGAAATAGTGCGGTGACATGATCTCTACGCCAGCCTCATTGAATACGTCCTGTATGTTTTGATGCAGGTCGGAATAGATATCCCCGAGTTTATCGGCGTCCTTTATATAAGCGTTGATTTGATAACAGGGATAGTAATCGCTTAGTTCGGTCTCCAATACGAAAGGCTTCGGCTCTGGCAATACCCCGGTGGTCTGGCGGGCGGCATTGATCAATAATTGATGAACTTGCCGCCAAGGTACGTCGTAGCCGATCGTAACCGTGCTGTGGATGATTAATCCGTATTGCCGTGCGGATACGCTATAATTTGTTGTATGGGAGGACATGATAAAGGAGTTCGGGATGGTCACTACCTCATTCTTAGGGGTACGTAAACGGGTTACAAACGGAGTCTTCTCGATCACGTTGCCAGTCGTCTCGTTTAGTTGGATACGGTCACCCAATTTAAAGGGCCTCATATAAGTAATGACCAGCCCTGCGATGATATTTCCGATCACCGTACTGGAACCCAACGATATGATCAAACCGACAAATACGGATATGCCTTGAAATACCCCCGAGTCCGATCCCGGCAGATAAGGATAGATCATGGCGATCATAAAGGCGTATAGCAGGAAACGGATGATATTAAACGTCGGTTGCGCCCAATCCGGGTAAAAACCTGATATTTTCAGGTTCTCGCTCTCTATCTCGTTGGCTATGTATTGGATTCCTTTTACGATGTATTTGATACAGTAATAGATCACCAAGATGATAAACAAGTTCGGAATATAGGAGGCTACCGATTTAAAGATCATCTTTACCGGCTCCAACAAATAGGAGAATATCTTCAAGGCTAGATCTTCTGTTTGCGGGAAGATAGCGAAAAGGATCGGTACACTGATGGTTAATTGGATTAGTAACACGATCCATCGTATTACGTTGGTGAAAAACATCAATACACGTCCTTGGCGATGTGTGTTGAGAAATTCATAATCCCGGATGGTAATAGATCTGAGTCGGTTCTGCTTTAACCAGATAATTTTCTTGCGTAGTTTCTTAAACAGATAGTTGGTCAGCTTAAACAGGAAATATTGGATGATAATTACGAGGATGAACAATAATACCCGTTTCGCTATCTGCAAGATACTATGTTGCTCCCTTAACTCTTGTATCTTGTTTTGGATAATCGGTTGATATTGTTCTGCGAGGGCTATACGGCTGAGATTCTGCCATAGGGCATCTTGATCGGTGATACTTAGGATAACCTTGTCTCCGTACATGATATCTGTTACGTATTCGCTGTCATAGATATAGATGGAATCTTTCTTTAAGGAATGCGAGGTCCCGATCTTTTCCATGATATGGAGGATGTCTTCGGCCCGGTCAACCGGGGTGCGGCCTCCGCGCTTGGCGTAAAGGTGAAATAAGGTATCCCCCTCCACGACTACAGGTACGCCGGGAGTCAATGCCCGAAGGGAATCGATACGGTTTCGTTGCTCGGCCCTTTTTAGGGAGTCGGCGGTAGCGTTGCTGTTTTTCGTGCTTTCCAGCTCGTCTTTCAGTAAGATCTCGTTTAGTTTCATCTCTTGCAACTGGAGGACTAGCTCCTGCATCTTGATGGAATCCTGCCGGTGCTGCTCATCGAGCGAAAGCGTATCGGTTGGGGTAACTGGTTCCTCCGGATCATTGCCTAATGTCGTAGACAATAGTTCTTCGGCCTTTTCACTTAATTGGGCGTTGGACACCGTTGGCAGGAAACTGATTCCTGCCAAGATCACTAATCGCAATAAAAATTGTTTCATTGAATCGTAGATTAACTATTTACCACCGGCCGGAAGATGCTCCAGCCAGTATTTAGCCATTGTTTTACGTAGGTGAAGAGTCGTTCCTTCCCTTTCGTTGATGCTATGGCTACGCATCGGGTAACTGATTTGCGTAAACATCTTTCCGTTCTTGATCAACTTGTTCACCAGCATCTCGCAATTTTGGTAATGCACGTTATCATCTCCCGTACCATGAATAAGCAGCAGATTACCTTCCAGTCCCTCGGCATAGGTAATTGGGGAACCTTTGCGATAGCCTTCCGGATTGTTCTGCGGGGTATTCATGTAACGTTCTTGGTAGATCGTGTCGTATAAACGCTGGTCGGCTACAAAAGCGATCGCTATACCGGTATGGAATATTTTCGGATAACGGAACATGCAGTTCAAGGTTTGACTGCCGCCGCCGCTCCATCCGGTAATGCCGATCCGGCTGGCATCGATAAACGGATATTGACGGGCCATATCTAAAATACCCCTGCTTTGATCCTCGGAGGAGAAAGTGCCCACTTCCCCGTAAATACATTTACGCCATTCACGCCCACGAGGAGTATTCGCACCCCGGTTCTCTATACTCACCACGATATAACCTTGGTTCGCCATATATTGTTGCCATAAATCTCCGTTACCCCATACATCTTGTACGGTGGCACTCGCCGGCTCGCCGTATACCTCTATGATAACCGGGTATTTCTTGGATGCGTCGAAACCGACAGGCTTTATCATCCATGCGTCCAAGGTTAGATGGCCGGACTTGACCTTGATAAATTCTTTCGGGTTTAATCCTAGGGCGGCGTATTGTTCCTTGGCTTGGGCATTATCCTCAAGCATGCGTACGGATTGATGTTTCGGGAAAGAAACCATGTCGATAACGGATGGGGTAGAGGCGTTACTATACGTATGTACGGCCCATTTGCCGGTGGGTGACATATTGTAGCGGTGCTGTCCGGATTGTTCCATGGGGCTTACACGCTCCACTTCCCCATTGCCGAATATTTTAGCTCGGTACAAGTAACGTTGGGTGAAATTATCCGGGGAGGCGATGAAATAGACCCAGCCCTTTTGTAGATCGGTCCCGACCGGCGAGATATAATCAAAATCACCTTTGGTGATCGGCTGTATCTCTTTTCCGTCACGGCTTATCCGGTATAAATGCCGCCAGCCGCTACGCTCGCTTTCCCATGTGAAATAACGGTTGTCCTTTAACCATTGTATGTTATCATTCGTGTCCAACCATGCGGCATCCGTATCGGTGAAGATATTGTTCAGCGAGTTATCGGATATCTTGGCGATCCATACCTTATTTGTATTCTGCGGGCGGTTTAGTTGCTGTATGAACAACTCGTCGCTTCCGGGGATAAATTCCATACGGGGCAGGTAATTATTCCGGGGATCACCGGGTATGGCGATCCAAGTGGTGTTCCCGCCGGTAGAGGCAACGTAGCCGACTTTTACGGCCGAATTGATGGTTCCTGCCTTGGGATATGGGAAATGGATTACCTTTGCGTAGATGGAGTCTACATTATTAATAATGTCGAACACTCCCGTTCCTTTCGTATCGCTTTGCCAATAGGCGATATGCTTTCCGTCCGGGCTCCAGCGGAAACCATCCCGGCAACTGAACTCCTCCTCATATACCCAATCGAAGGTTCCGTTGACAATCGTATCGCTTCCGTCTTTTGTTAGCTGGATGATTTTCCCGGAGTCTATATCTTCTACATATATATTATTATTGGAAACATAGGCCACACGTGTGCCATCCGGAGAGAATTTGGCGAACATCATGGAGGATTCCGGCATTCCTTTTCCCAATTGGCGTAAAGCGCCGTCCTTTAGGTTTAATACCCAATAGTCACCCCGTGTATCATAACGCCATACCCGTTGGGTCTTGTTATAAATCAAGACTTTCTCATTATCCGCGCTCCAAGAGATACTACGTACGGGAATAGGTTTTCCGGTAGATTTGTCCGTCAATAGGGATGAGGGGATAATGACTTCACGGGAGTTATCTTTCGCTCGATAGGCGACGATATCCGTGCCTCCGGTTTGCTTATTATTTTCCAAGCGGCTATAACGTTCACCGTCTTTTAGCCAAGTCATGCTTCCGATGCCTTTCGTTTGTATGACGTTACCGGCAACTATATCCTCAAGATTCAATGCTTTTTGTGCCATGCTTATACCTCCCGACAGAAGGCTGATCGTGGCGATCGCTATTAATTTATTTAGTTTCATGTTGTATTAGTTGGTTACTACTATATTTATGCAAAGAACGGAAAGTTAGTTGATATAACAAAATGGATTTGTATATTCGCGCCTCGGAAATCAAGAATAATCATAATTTAATTTTATATAGAAATCGGAATGAAAGCACTTTCAATGTATGTATGGTCACTTTTAGTGATCATGATGATGGGATTTACTTCTTGTGGGGATGATGATGAGCTTCAGTTCTCGGAAGAGCAATTGGCTTATATCAACAAAAACAAGGAATACATCTGGGAGAAGAAAGCGGAGAAAGACGAGAACGGTGAATTGAAATATAAGCAAGTTGTTATAGGGGGTGATACCGCCTTATACCGGATCATTCAAAAAGAAAATGAGTGGACAACGACACCCACGATGACTTCCGTGGTCTATTTGCTAGGTCTGGAAGGGAAGTTTATAGATGGACAGGTCTTTCAAAACAAGTTGGAGGAATCTTATTTTCCTATGAACAATATTATCCCGGGCTTAAGTGGTATCTTATTGAATATCCATCTGGATGAGACTGTGGAGGCTATTATCCCGGCTTCGCTAGGTTATGGATATAGAGATGATAGAGGTATCCCCGGAGGTTCTACTTTAATCTTTACTTTTACCTTGGATAAGGTCGAATGAATATTATCAGACTAAAGGCACATTCGGTTTGATCTGATTTTTATCTTTATAAGATTTAGCACGGTTACTTAATTCCGCCAATGGGTTAATAGTATAAGCAGATGTGGTTTAATTGCTTTACTTTGAATATATATACGATTTATTCGTAAATATTCGATAGTTTCGTTGCCTATCTCCTTTTTTCTTTTTAATTTGGCGGATTATAAACATAATCTTGATATTATGAAGACTGCCATTGTTCCTTTCTTGTTGCTTCTGAATGTTCTTGTCGCTGTAAATGCACAGACTAAGGATTCTGTTATCTTGGTGAAAGATAGTATTACGGTAAAACTACCGGATGTCTATGTTACTTCCGAGCGTCCATTGGTTAAGGTTACGGACGATGCCTTGTCTTTCGACGTGCCTAACTTGATCAAGGCCAAACCGGTGAATACTGCATTTGATATTTTAGGAGAGATTCCTGGATTGGTGAAAGAGGGAGACAACGTTAGTATTATTGGCGTTCCTACTTCGAACATTATTATTAACGGCCGTAAAAGCTCAATGTCATTGTCCCAGATTGTAGAGCTTCTGAAATCTACCTCAGCCAGTAAGGTTAAGAGCATAGAACTTTTGTATAGTTCTCCTCCAAAATATGGAGTAAAGGGAGGTAGTGTAAATATTATTATGGAGAAGAAAGTGAATGAGGATTTAAGTGCCGATATATCTTTGACCGGAAAGCAAGCTTTCTACTTCTCGCCAACCGGGTTATTGAATTTATCTTACTCCAAAAAGAAATATAGTCTGGATCTATCTTATTCCGCCAATTATAACCATTCCCGTTCAACCGAGGATATGAACGCTTATCCTATCGTGAAGGATCGTCCTTATGAGATCCTGCAAGAAAATACGGCGGTAGGTCGTTCCATGAACCATACGATTGGGGCGAGTGTCAGTTGGTTTATGGATAAGGGGCGTGAGGTGGATATTTCTTATTATGCCAAGATAACGGATTCTAATTCCAAACGATATTCGAACACTCTATTTGTGGGTATTGAGAATGCGGAAAGTAATAATAAGTTATCGGGCCCGAAGAATCTTCAAAATGTACGGTTGAATTATGCACATTCCAAGAACTTGAACGCAGGGGTGGATTATACCTATTATAAGGATCGCAGGGATCAATATATGATCTCGGATTATCCGGATACGAAACAAGAGGTGGAGGCTACCTCCCGGCAAAATATCCATTTGGCGAATGTATTCGTTAACTACGAACGGGTATTTGGAAAAGGATGGAAAATTAATGCGGGCACGAATGTGCAGTTATCCTTTACGGATAATAGCTCCTTTACCTACCAAGATAAACAGGAGGATCTGTCAGCTACGTTTGCCCAAAAAGAAAAAGAGTATACGGCGGGATTGTATGCCGGTTTCTCTAAGCGTTTTGGCAAGAAACTGGTGTTGAGCGCTTCTCTTTCGGCGGAGTATAATAAGGCGGTGATTGATTCGGCGGGCCGGAAATGGACCTTATGGTCTGGGGTAAATCTCTATCCACAATTGAACTTGAGTTATACGATCGATCCATCGAATATGCTTCAAGTCAATTTCTCCAGCGATAAGAAGTATCCGGCGTATTGGGCCATGAGCTCGAATGTTTCTTATTTGAATGTGTATAGTCAGGTACGGGGAAATCCTTATTTGGAACCGGAACGTATTTATATGGCTAGGGCTAATTATATCTTGAAAAAGAAATATGTTTTTGGGCTATTCGCCAATCATCATGTGAATTATATTCGCCAATTGTATTATCAAGATACGAAAGCGTTGAGAGCCTATTATCAATCAGTTAATTTCGATAAGCATAATACTTTCGGGGCGATGGCAGTTATCCCGTTTCGGATCGGTGGGGCGGTTAGCTCACGGTTCGTGGCATCAGGCTTGTTGATTCAAGATGAGGGAGTATTTATCGACATTCCGTTTGATCGGAAAAAGTTGTTCGGGCAGTTGATGTTGTTCAATACGTTTACTTTATCAAAGAAAAAGAATTTATCGCTTGAAGTGAACGCTCGCTATAGTGCGCCTTCGGTACAAGGTATCTATGATGTGGATGGTAATTATAATGTATCGGCAGGGCTTGTCTGGAACCCGATACCGAAAAAATTAAGTGTAATGCTACGAGGTGAGGACTTGTTAAAGGGCTTACGTGCGAAAACGCATATTGATTATCCCAGCCAGAAGAGTGATATGACGATCTATTCGGATACTCGTTCTGTATCGCTCACCTTAAAGTATACATTGGGCAAGATGAACCGGAAGAATAAGAAAGAGATCGATTCTTCACGGTTTGGACAATAAAGTTCTTATTCATTCGATAGCATTTGTAAGATTCGTTTGCGCTGACGGATTTATGAATCCATTGCGCAATTTGTAGAGACGAGGCGTGCCCCGTCTCCCACAGACTGATAGTATTAGTTGCGATTATTGGGGAGATAAGACGGGGCATGCCCTATCTCTGAAAACGAAGGAATCTTATTTTCATCGTGATGGAAAAGTATTTTCACCGTGATGAAAAAACATTTTCACCACGATGAAAAATAAGACATTGTCTTTTGTATTCGTAATTTATCTTTTAAACAATCTGAACAACTCCCCAATCCATAAGACAAATGAAGAGGAACCGATAATGATCGCCCAGTCTTTCAAGGACAACGGTATGACGCTGAACATCTCGCCTCCAAAAGTGACGATCAAGTATTGACCAATCAAAATCAGTAAAGCGACCAGCAAGAAGCTTTTACTATCCTTTAAATTGGCAAAAGCGGAACGCCCTTCCATAAATGCCTTTGCGTTAAACATATTCCAGAACTGTAGCATCACGAAGAAGCTGAAGAACCACGATAAATCGTGCGGCGTTAAACCGTCTTGCGCATGGAAATAGAACAACAAGCCCATCAAGATTACGACAAAAGCGAATCCGACACCGAAAATATTGTAAGCCATCGGGCGGGTGATAATGAAATCTCCATCCTTACCGCTCCGGCGAGGTTTATCTTTCATCACTCGCTCATTCGGTGGGAGAGAGGCCAACGCCCCGGCAGCGAATGTATCCATGATCAAGTTTACCCATAACATCTGTGTGATAGTCAAAGGAGATTCCGTACCTAATAAAGAACCCAATAGCACGATCAAGCAAGCGGCTACATTGATGGTCAATTGGAATAACAAGAATTTCTGGATATTCCGGTATAAGGAACGTCCCCACATCACCGCACGGGTAATGCTACTGAACGAGTTATCGATAATCGTAATGTCGCTGGCTTCCTTGGCAACTGAAGTACCGTCACCCATGGAGAGGCCTACTTGTGCCGCTTTCAAGGCGGGAGCATCGTTTGTCCCGTCGCCGGTAACCGCTACCACGGCGCCTTTCTGCTGTAATAATTGTACCAAACGCTGTTTGTCCGTAGGACGGGCACGGCACATGATCTTCAAGTCTAAGACACGATCCAAGGCCTCTTGATCGCTAAGCGCCTCGAACGCGGGACCCGTGATAATGTTCCGGTCGGTATCATTCGCTTTCCACGTACCGATCTGTCGTCCGATTTCTTTAGCCGTACCCGGTGTATCTCCGGTGACGATCTTCACGTCGATACCTGCGTCCAAGCAACTTTGAACAGCGGGGGGCACATCCGCACGTACCGGATCGGAGATCGCTACGATACCTAGATACGTTAAATCCGTATCATGCAAACGACCCTCCACGAAGAAAGTCTCATCCATTCCATCCTCGATTATCTGGTAAGCGAAGCCAAGCGTACGCATCGCTTGGTTCTGGTAATCCAATAATTGTTTTTCGATGCCGGCTTTACATTCCGCCACCGGTTTGTAAGTTCCGTCTATAGCCACCCGGTTACTGTTGGCCAGTACGATTTCGGGAGCACCTTTCACGTAAAGTACCTTCTTGCCGAGTAACGGTGATTGTACGATTGTAGCCATATATTTCCGTTCCGTAGAGAAGGTCAATTGATCTAGGATCGTAGCGTTCTCTCTTAATTCCAGATAATTTTGGTGTTGTCCGTTCAACCAGAGTAAAAGGGCGGCCTCCGTCGGGTTTCCAAGGGTTTTTACCTTTTCTTCCGAGAAATCGAGGAATGCCGTGGAGTTCGTGGAGATACCTTCTTTGATCAGGTTACTTAACTCATCCTCCCCAAGCTTTTGGTCTTTCAGGTTGTAGAAATTCGTTTGGTAGACTTGCATTTGGTTCTGCGTCAACGTTCCGGTCTTGTCCGTACAAATTACGGTAGTCGCTCCCATGGTCTCACAGGCGTGCATTTTGCGGACAAGATTATTCGTCTTCAACATACGGTTCATGCTGAGGGCCAAACTTAACGTGACACTCATCGGTAATCCTTCCGGAACGGATACCACGATCAACGTAACTGCTACCATAAAGTAGTTGAGGATATGGGCGATGATGTCCATCGCCGGCATCCCGGGGAAACTATCTGATAAAAGGAATTTTACGGTTAAGGCGATGAACGTCACCCCGGCGATCGTATATCCGGCTTTACTGATCACGCTAGCCAAGCCTTTCAACTGTATTTGTAAAGGAGTCTCTACATCGCTCTCGATTTGCGAGCCTTCGTAGACCTTACCGTATCCGGTAGCGTCACCCACCTTTTCTACTTGCATGACACCATGTCCGTCTACGACCGTCGTTCCTCGCATGACCACATTGGACGGATAAGTCGCTTCCGTATCGAAATCCGCCTCATTCGTTGTCTTGCTGATAATCGGCTCACCGGTTAACGTGGATTCGTTGATCTGTAGGGAGATGGCTTCAAGCAAATGTCCATCCGCGGGAATTTCCTCACCGGTCTCCAAAACAACGATATCGCCTACGACGACCTCTTTTTTCGGTATCTGGCAGATATTCCCGTCACGGATTACCTTCACTAAAATATCATCATTGACTGTATTCAAGATATCGAATGCCTTGTTCGCTTTCACCTCGAAGAAAAAGCCCACGCAACTGGCAAGCATGATAGCGAAGAAAATGCCGATCGGCTCCAAGAAGGCCGTAAAACCTTTCGCCTCAGGTCCCCAGCAATGTACACCGGCAATAATCATGGACAAGAGCCATGCCACTAATAATATACGAATAATAGGATCTTCGAATTTCTCCAAGAATTGGCTCCATAACGAAGCTTTCTCGGGCGGGGTAAGTACATTCTCGCCGTGAAGGCGCCTGCTCTCTTCTACTTCTTGTTTGGTTAATCCTCGGTACTGATGTTTTTTCTCCATAAATTTATTAATCTGATTAAGAAAATAGGATAGCAAATTACGTAAAGTTATACGACATATACAAGAGTTTAACCTTTTTGCATATATTTGTGTTGTATAACAAATTAATTTTTAATTAAAAGATGAAGAAAGTACTATTCATGTTATTGGTTATGTTCGCTTTGAGCGCCTGCCAATCAAAAGATTCATATGTGAAGGAGTTTAGTGATTTTGTAGATAAGGTGGAAATGGAGGCCGCTGATTATACCGATAAGGACTGGAAGAAGGCGGATCTGAAATTCTCGGATCTATCCACGAATCTTTACGCCAAGTTCGAGGAAGAGTTAAACGCTGATGAGAAAGCGGAGATCATTAAATTGCAAGCGACATACGCCGGATTGAAAATGAAAGCGGGCGTGAAAGACGCTGCCAAAAAAGTGGATAAGTTCTTGGATGGTTTGAAGGAAAGAACAAAATAACCTCTAATACAAAAATAAGATGAGCAGAAATTGGGTGTATTCGCTATTTGCTTTATGGATCGTCTGTTCGTTCGCCTGTACGCAGCCTAAACCTGTGGCGAATGTGGAAGTTCAAAAAGAGAATTTCGTATTCTCTATAAAAGGGACAGATACGTTGTCCTTGGACAAGTATGAGTTGCCTTCTATATCGCCCGCCTCAAAAAAGCCTGTGATGATTTTTGCTTTTGGCGGTGGGTTTAAAGGGGGAGATAAGGCGGATAAAGGATATATTCCCTATTTCGAGTTCCTCGCCCGAAACGGATTTGTGGTCGTTTCTACGGATTATCGTACCACCTTGAAGAATCTGGATACTTCTAATGTCTCTTCTCCGATGGACTTTATCGCGGCCTTGCAGCATGCGATCGATACGGCGGTAGAGGATTTTTATGATGCTACCGGTTTCGTGATCAACCAAAGCTCGGATTGGAACATCGATGTGGAGCAGATCGTAGCGAGCGGTTCGAGTGCTGGGGCGATTACGGTATTGCAGGCAGAGTATGATTTATGTAACGGACATGAGTTGGCGAAAAGGTTACCGGCTGGTTTCAACTATGCCGGTGTGATCTCCTATGCCGGTGCGGTCTCTGATGTGCTTCCTCCGCGTTGGGAAAAGATGCCTTGTCCGATTATGCTATTCCATGGCGATGCGGATAAAACCGTTCCTTTTGAACAAGCCGCTATGGAGAACCTCGGCGGCTTATGGGGATCATCCGCTGTAGCGAAAAGTCTGGAAAATCTTCAAGTTTCCTATTATTTTTATAAGGTAGAGAATGCGGGGCATGAGATCTCTGGGCTTCCTATGTCCCGGAACCAATACGATATCATGAGCTTCTTGAGCCGTCAAGTCTTAGGCGATGAGAATTTAGCGATCACGACAGACGAACGTGTTCCCGGTGATACGATCGTACGGAAAGATTTTACCGTACAGGATTATATCTTGGATAATTTGCGTTAATATGATAATGAAATATAAACAGCCTTAATTTGACCTTTTTAGATTAAACTATTCACCCGAAGGATTGTCTTTACTATATAGAGTGATTAATAGTGTGTTTAGTTTATTAAGGTTATGAGATTAACAAGGTTAGTTGGATTTTTAGGGATTGTCCTTCTTTGTGCGGGGCAATCCCTTTTTGCCCAAAGTAAGCAAGAGCGGAAAGAGCAAAAAGAGAAAGTAGTGAGGGAGATCGTGGATAGCGGTCGTATTAAGATCGATGTGGATCGTGCCGTACCGATGGCCGGGAGATCTGTCAATCTTACTTCTTCTTACTCATTGGAAATACATGGGGATTCGATACTCTCTTATCTTCCTTACTTCGGACGTGCTTACTCTGCTCCTTATGGTGGTGGAGAGGGATTGACGTTTAAAGAGGTAGCGATGGAGAAGGAGCGAACCTCGAAGAAGAAAGGCGGTTCCGAGATCAAGTTTCGTGTAAAGACCAAAGAGGATGTATACGCGTTTCGGGTGGAAGTCTATCCGAATGGCTCGGCGACAATCAACGTGACACCTACGAATAAACAGGCCATTACCTTTTATGGGGATATCGCCTTAGACTTGAAATAGTCGTCCTTGCCGTGTATCTCTTTCCTCGATCCGCTTATTTACCTTAGCGGTAAATTCGAAATTCTTTAAACCCCAATCCGGTGCGATCAGTAGCTCTTTGGGGGATTGTGATACGAACCTCTCTACTACGATGGAGGGGTTCAGTCGTTCTATAAAATCAATCACTAATTCGATATATTCATCAGCCGTATATAAATGGAAATCAGAAGGATCTTCCTTGAACTCTTTCGCCATGCGGGTATTCTTGATTAGCTGCAATTGGTGCAGTTTAAGTGTCGTGATCGGGAGGCGTGATAAGACATCCGCATGGTGTAATATTTCATCCCTACTTTCTCCCGGTAGTCCGAGTATCAGGTGTGTCCCAGTGTAAATACCTTTTGCCGCCGTACGACGGATAGCGGATTCCGATTCTTCATGGGTATGCCCTCTGTTTATGCGGACTAAGGTCTTATCAAGCGTACTTTCCAATCCATATTCAATCATGACGAATTTTCGTTGGGAAAGCTCCGCGAAATAATCCAATAAACCTTCCGGCATACAGTCCGGACGAGTGCCGACAATCAATCCTTCCACTCCGGGATAGGCAAGCGCTTCCTCATATTTACGAATAAGAGAGTCTAATCGGTCGTATGTATTCGTGTAGGCTTGGAAGTAGGCCAGATACCGCATATCCGGATATTTGCGGGAAAAAAAACGTACGCCTTCCTCTAATTGCTCGGTAACGCTTTTCTCCGTATGACAGTATTCTGGACTGAATGTTTGGTTATTACAATAGGTGCAACCGCCCCATCCTTTAGACCCGTCTCGGTTCGGGCAGGTGAAGCCTGCGTTTATGGAAATCTTCTGAACCTTGAATTTGAATAGATCCCGTAGAAAATCCCCAAATTCATAATATCGTTTAGTTTTTTTCATAAGACAAAGATACGATTTCTCGCAATTTGAATCACTTTTTTATGCTAACTTCGCGTTTCAATCTGAAATAAAGAGTATAAATGAAACGATTAGGTTTTGGTTTATTGCTTTCGTTGGCTGTGTTCGGGAGTGTGGCCGCACAAACCGGAAGCAAGCATGTTGACTTAAAAGAAATAACCGATGGGAAATTTCGTCAAGTGACGGCTATCGGAGAGATGCGATCCCTGCCGGATGGAGAACACTACACAGCCATGAACGCCGATAAGAGTATGATCATTAAATATTCCTATCGTACGGGAAATCCTGTGGATACGTTGTTTAATGCCCGTAAAGCTCGTGAATGTACCTTTACGGATTTTGATGGATATACAATCAGCAGTACCGGGCATCATATCTTGGTTTGGAGGGATACGGAGTCTATTTATCGTCGCTCTACTAAGGCGGTGGTTTATGATTATGACGTACGTCGTAATTATGTGAAGCCTATTTCCGATGCCAAGGGTAAGCAAATGATCCCGACATTCTCGCCGGATGGTCGTATGTGCGCTTATGTACGGGATAATAATATTTGGATACGTAAGTTTGATTTCGACACGGAGGTACAAGTCACCAAGGACGGTGAGTTGAATAAGATATTGAATGGCATCACGGATTGGGTGTATGAGGAAGAATTTGCGGTGACAAATCTAATGGCGTGGTCTCCCGATAGCGAGTATCTGGCCTTTGTCCGTTTTGACGAGTCCGAGGTGCCCGAATATTCTATGCAGATGTATGGTGAGGGACTTTATCCGGGGTATTACGAATATAAATATCCGAAGGCCGGGCAGAAGAATTCAAAGGTTTCCGTACATTCTTATAGTGTGGTTACGAAAGATACGAAAGAAATGAAAGTCCCGGTAGAAGGCGACTTCTATATTCCCCGCATTACTTTCACGCAGAATCCGGATCAGTTGGCTATCATGACATTGAACCGCCAGCAGAATGTATTCAATATGTATTATGCAAATCCGAAGAGCGGTGTGTTCCGTTTGATCTTGCGTGAGGAAAATAAATGCTACGTGGATTCTGATTGGTTGACTTCCATCCAGTTCTTGAACAATGGGTTTACCTATGTGAGTGAACAAGATGGCTATTCCCATATTTATTTGTATTCCCCGACAGGTGTTATGCAACGTCAGGTAACTCAAGGGAACTGGGATGTCACGAAGTTCTTGGGCGTGGATGAGAATACGAAGACTTTTTATTACGAGTCTGCCGAGGAAAGCCCGATCCGCCGTTCTATCTATAAGATTGACGCTAAAGGCGTGAAGACAAAACTCTCTACGGAAGAGGGCATGAATAAGGCGGTCTTTAGTGACAATTTCGCTTATTTCGTGAATACCTATTCCAATGCGAATACCCCGGCGAAGATTACGGTGAATGAGACGAAGACCAAAAAGGAACTACGTGTTCTGCAAGATAACGCCGCGTTGAAGAGTAAGCTGAAGGAATATGTTTTTGCTAAGAAGGAATTTATGAAGGTACATACGGCTTCGGATTATGAGTTCAACGCTTGGATCGTAAAACCCGCTGATTTTGACCCGTCGAAGAAATATCCGGTGATGATGACGCAATATAGTGGTCCTAACTCCCAGCAAGTATTGGATCAATACGGTTTCGATTGGGAGCAATATCTGGCCTCAAATGGTATTATTGTGGTATGTGTGGATGGTCGTGGAACCGGTGCCCGTGGTGAGGCATTCCGTAAATGTACTTATTTGAGAATGGGCGAGCTGGAATCCAGAGACCAAGTGGAGGCTGCGCAAGCGTTGGGCAAGTTACCTTATATCGATAAGGATCGTATCGCGATCTGGGGTTGGAGTTTCGGAGGTTATAACACGTTGATGGCCTTGAGTACCGGAAACGGAACGTTTAAGGTGGGTATCGCTGTTGCTCCTCCGACAGACTGGAAATATTACGACTCCGTTTATACGGAGCGTTTCATGCGTACCCCGCAAGAGAATTTCGAGGGCTATGCGGCTACCTCTCCGTTACGCCGGGTGAAAGACTTACAAGGCAAGTTATTGCTGGTTCATGGAACCGCCGATGATAATGTTCATTTTATGCAAACAATGGAATATGCCGAGGCTTTAGTTCAAGCCAATAAGCAGTTCGATATGCATGTTTATAAAGATCGGAATCATAGCATATACGGTGGTAATACCCGTTACCATTTGTATACGAAGATGGCTAATTATTTATTCAATAATTTGTAAGACATGGCGCAGCATTTAAGAAAGCCGGATTGGTTGAAGATTCGGCTGGGTGGAAATGAGCAATTCACGAAGACAAAAAGTATTGTTGAATCTCATTGCCTTCACACAATATGCACAAGTGGTAAATGCCCGAATATGGGTGAATGTTGGAGCCGGGGAACAGCTACATTCATGATCGGTGGTGAGATCTGTACTCGCTCTTGTCGTTTTTGTAATACGCTAACGGGTAAACCTCTTCCGTTGGACCCGAAAGAACCTGCGAATGTAGCGGAGAGCATCCGTTTAATGAATCTCAAGCACGCGGTGATCACGTCCGTTGATCGTGATGACTTACCAGACTTAGGCGCTTCTCATTGGGTAAATACGATCCGTACGATCAAAGAGGTGAATCCTCAAACGACCGTGGAAGTCTTAATCCCGGATTTTCAAGGACGATTGGATCTGGTTGATCAGGTCGTGGATGCGGTGCCTGAGATTATCTCCCATAATATGGAGACTGTACGCCGTATCAGTCCGCAAGTGCGTAGCGCCGCTAAGTATGACGTGAGCTTATCCGTTTTGCGACGAATCGCTGAGCGGGGTGTGGTAGCCAAGACTGGTATCATGCTCGGACTGGGTGAGACCGAGGATGAGGTGCTTGAATTAATGGATGATGTTTTGCTGGCGGGTGTTTCTGTTTTAACAATCGGGCAGTATTTACAGCCCTCTCGCAAGAATATTCCCGTCTCTGAATATGTGACTCCTGAATGCTTTGAATATTATAGACAGCAAGCCATTGGCAAAGGTTTTAATAAAGTAGAGAGCGCTCCGCTGGTGCGCTCGTCGTACCATGCGGAAAAGCATATATGATTCATGAACTTTTGACAATCTTTGTTGTTATTAATATAAAAGTGGACTAAAGGGGGGGAAGGAATGAACAGAGTAAAGAAAGGTCTAGATAATCAGGCGATAGGTTTATTGCCGTTGTTGTTGTTCATGTTTTTGGACAACTATTTTTCTTATTTATTATCCTTTATAATTGGGGTTACTTTCTGTTTTGTTTGTATTTTTTTGTTTCAAGTGTTGAGCAAGGATAAGGTGTACCAATTTATGCTTCTGCCATCGGCGGGCACATTGGTCTTATATTCCGTATTTCTTTGTCTCAAACTTGAACCTGTGTTGTTTATATACTCTCCTCTTATCACGGAAGTATTACTGGTCGTGGCGTTAGCGATCGTGGGGTTCACGAGGAGAACGGTCATACAACGTATACGCGATTCGAAGCGGCCCTCTTTTAAACGTACCTTGCTTCGTACCACTTTGAACGAATTTTATTTCCTCGCTCAATTGGTACAGAATCTGTATACATTACATCTTTTCATTATCTTGCTATATAGTATCTTGCCGGAAACGATGCAGAATATGCGTACCGAACGTTTCTTATACCGAGAGTTGGGATTGGTAATCGGTGTTTTGGTCATTGTTTATGAGCAAATACGTTTGTCCTTGATGCAAGGTAGCTTGAAAAAGGAAATGTGGGTTCCCGTATTGAATGACAATGGGAAGGTGATCGGTTGTATCGCACGTTCGGTCAGCCGCTCTTTACCGAAGAAATACTATCATCCGATCGTGCGTATCGCCGTTGTTTATAATGGTATGTTATATCTGGTGAGACGAAGTAAGGATGAGTTTGTCTCTCCGGATACGATGGATTATCCGTTCCATAATTACGTGCTCTTCCGACATAGTATAGATAGTACGGTCAAAGAGACTCTCGGAAGTTTGGCGCAAGATAAATCAATTGCTCCACGCTTCCTGATCCGTTATACATTTGAGAACGAGAAGGTGAAACATTTGGTATCTCTCTATGTTATTTGTTTACGCACGGAAGAGCAATTAAATCAATGTAAGCGCCGTAGTGGAAAGCTTTGGACAGCGAAACAAATCGAGGAGAACTTGAGCTCTGGGGTGTTTAGCGAATATTTTGAGAAAGAGTTCGCTTATTTGCAAAATACGATTCTTTTCGCCGAGAGTTTCTGTTGCGGTAACTAATCATCTTATAATGCCCGATTCCCTAGCTCTATAACTTCCAAATCTTTGATATCCTTTCCCTCAATAACGAAACGTAATAAGGTACGTACTTGATGAAAGCCACTTTTTCCAGCCGCTCCCGGATTCATATGCAGACATTTCAAGCTTCGATCGAATACTACTTTCAGGATATGCGAATGTCCGGAGATGAATAGATTTGGCCGTGTATCGTATAATTCTTTGCGGATCTCGGGATTGTAGCGACCCGGATAACCTCCGATATGAGTCATCATAACGTTCACGTCTTCTACCTTGAAATGAGCTACTTTAGGATATTGCAGGCGAATGGCTTGTCCGTCTATATTTCCGTATACGGCCCTAAAAGGTTTCAATGCCTCGAATTTCGCGGCCAAAAGATCGGAGCCTATATCGCCTGCATGCCAGATTTCATCGCAATCTTTAAAATATTCGGCGTACTTATCATCCCAGTACGCATGGGTGTCTGAAAGCAATCCAACTTTAATCATAACAATTTCTTTTATTGCTCGAAAGTATCTATATTTACACGCCTAAGATAAGAATATTATGGAGAATTCATATCAATATTTTAAACGGGACTTAAGCTGGTTGTCGTTTAACTACCGTGTCTTGCTGGAAGCGGAAGATGATACGCTGCCTATTTATGAGCGTATTAAGTTCCTTTCTATCTATTCTTCGAATCTGGAAGAATTTTATGAGATCCGGGTTGCGGAACACCGGGGGGTAATCATGAAAAAGAATTATTCGGAGGAGAGCGCAGCTGAGGCGGAAGAGACCTTGGCGGCTATCACCCGGGAGGTTAACCGCCAGCAACGGGACTATTACCGTATTTTCTCGGAAAAGATATTGCCGGAATTGAATCGCCAGAATGTTTACTTATACCAGAATGAGAAGCCGGAACCTTTCCATGAAGAGTTTGTCCATAATTTCTTTAATGAGGAGGTTTTCCCATTCCTGTCGCCGGTCATGATTCAAGCCGGTGATATACGTACGTTCATCCGGGATCGTCGGCTTTACCTTGTGATCCGTATGATTAAGCGGAGCAAGCGGATGAATGAGCCGGGCTTCGTACCCGAGTATCATTATGCGTTGATGAAGATTCCTTATGCGAAAGTTCCCCGTTTTATCGAGTTGCCTCCGCATGACGGGAAATATTATATCATGTTTATCGACGACATTATCCGTGCGAATTTACAGAATGTTTTTCCCGGTTATATGATTGATGGCTGTTACAGCATCAAAATCTCCCGGGATGCGGATATATATTTGGATGATGAGAGCCGGGCGAATATCGTGGAGAATATCCGTAAGAAGGTGAAGAAGCGCAAGATCGGAGCTTTGAGCCGTTTTATGTATGATCAAGCGATGCCGGATGATTTTCTGGCTTTTGTTTGCGATGCCTTTGGTATTACGTCGGAGGACTTGGTGCTGGGTGGACGATATAATAATTTGCAGGACTTGATGAAATTGCCGAATCCGGCGGGAAAGCATTTGGAGCAGCAGCCACCGGTGCCTATGCGTGTGCCTTTCCTCGATGAGATGGGGTCGGTATTCAAGGCCGTGAAGAAGCGGGATATCTTATTGCATTTCCCTTATGAGTCGTTTGATTATTTGATCCGCTTTTTGATGGAGGCGGCCTTTGATCCGAAGGTGGATGAGATCAAGATTACCCAGTATCGGGTGGCTGAGAATTCGGCCGTGATTAATACGTTGGTCAGCGCGGCCCAGAATGGTAAGAAAGTGACGGTATTCGTGGAATTGAAAGCCCGTTTCGACGAGGAGAATAATATGAGTACGGCGGAGCGTATGGAGCAGGCCGGTATTCGTATCATTTATAGTATTCCGGGCTTGAAAGTACATGCGAAGGTTGCGGTCATTCTTCGGAAGGATACGTCCGAGGGACTTAAACGGCGTGATTTTGCCTATTTGAGTACCGGTAATTTCAATGAGAAGACGGCTAAGATCTATTCGGATATGGCGTTATTGACTTCGAATACGGAGATTATTACGGATATCAATAAAGTATTCGCTGTTTTGGAAGGGCGTATGAAAGAACCTACTTTCCGCCATTTGTTGGTGGCCCGTTTCAATATGGTCTCGGAATTGACTGGTAGGATTCGGCGGGAGATCGAGCATGTGCAGGAAGGCCGAAGAGGACGGATCATATTAAAGATGAACGGACTGCATGACCAACATATGATCGAGGAACTCTATCATGCGAGTGAGGCGGGGGTAGAGATCGATCTGATTGTCCGGGGGATTTGTTGCCTGGTACCGAACCAACCTTATAGCGCTAACATCCGGGTTACTCGTATCGTGGATATGTTTTTGGAGCATTCCCGGGTTTGGTATTTTCTGAATGATGGTCAGGAGGATCTTTTCCTTACCTCGGCGGATTGGATGCGTCGGAATTTGAACCGACGGATCGAGACGGCTTTCCCGATCCTTGATCCGGATCTGAAGAGGGAGATAATCGATATCTTGAATATCCAGCTAAGTGACAACGTGAAAGCTTGTTATTTGGATGGCGAGTTGCGTAATAATTTCAAGTGTGATGATAATCCGGTAAAAGTGCGTTCGCAATTGGCTATCTATGATTATCTGAGAAATAAATCCATGCGGTAACCGGGATGAGGGAGTTTTGGGGATTTGTTGATTGGGGGGCTGGTTGCTTAGCCTTGATCGTGGCGGTGGTATTTAGCTTTTTGTTGGGAGTACGTACGGGACGTATCCGGGAGAGAAATGAATCTGTCCGTTCTCGCATTCGGCAGAATAAAGCGAATATGTATCGCTATAAACAACAATTAGCCTCCTATCAAGAGCAAGTCGTACGCTTGGAGCGGGAACGGGATTCTCTGGTCATCCGTTCGGAGGCTTATGACCGGATCGAGACAGAGCTGACGGCCTATCGCCAGAAGATGGAGCAGTTGGAGAGAGAGATCCTTGTTCTTTCCGGCGATAATAACTTATTGGACAATGCTACCGGAAAAGTAGATGTGGATGTACCTAAGCTTTTATGTGCCCTTAAAGATGATCCTCTCCATGTGAATCCAAGTAAAGAGGAATGGTCTGAGATTATTAGTATGACCGATCTTCTGTTTAATAACTTCTTAACCGATCTGAGAAATAAATACAGTATTACCCGCCATGAGCAGGAAATATGTTGCTTGATTAAATGGAATTTCTCCCGAAAGGAGCAATTAGCCGTATTCAATAATACTCCGGATGCGTTAACCAAATCGAAAGGCCGTTTAAAAAAACGTTTAGGCTTGGATGAAAAGACGGATTTGGATGCTTATGTTCGTTTATTATAAAGCTTAAAGTTATTTTGTTTGTCGTGATTGTCCGGCAATATGATCTGTTTATCTTCCATTGCGTGGTTTATATGTGTGATTATTAGTTGTTTGATATGCGCTAGCTTTGTCCGGTACCATTTCTTTCCTCTTTACGATCCTTCCTGTACATTTGCGATGTGTAGTTTAGTTTTTAAGAACGAATAATCAGGAATGCTATGAGAACACAAATTGTACTACTATGGATCAGCCTTAGCCTAATGGTGGGGCTTTCCGCTTGTGATTGGACTTCGTCCTCTCCGGTGGCCTCGCTACGGCGGGCTACCGGATGGCCTTTCGAGGTGGTGGTTGTAATGGATCGAGACGCATGGAATGGTGAGGTGGGGGAGTTGCTGCAAGAACAATTGCGAGCGCCGATTCCTGCTTTGCCTCAAGCGGAAGCATCTATGCGTGTCACCTATTCGGAGCCATCGGGCTTTTCCGGTTTATTACGATACGTACGAAATATCTTGATCGTATCCGTAGATCCTAACCGGTATACGAAAGCTGGAACAAGAGAGAGTCCCGACGAATGGGCCAGCGGTCAGAATGTTGTGACTCTGTATGCTCCGACTACCGCTGCTTTAACCGAGTTCCTTTTATTAAATGAAGGACGGTTGGTCAACCATTTCAATCGAGTGGAAAGGGAACGTTGGATAGTTGGACTTTCTAAGAGCCATAGCAGTTGGATCAATGAGAAGTTGAAGTCCCGTTTCGGTATCTCGCTGTTCGTGCCGGAAGATATGTCGGCCTATAAGGAAGAGACCGATTTCTTTTGGGGCTCGAATAACGCAAATCGGGGACGGACTGATATCTTGGTATATAGTTTTCCCTATACGACTCAAGAGGCATTTACCGAAGATTATCTGGTCGCTATGCGTGATTCTGTAGTGAGGCGGAACGTACCGGGCTCTTTCCCGAATTCTTATATGAAGACTGAGAAGCGCTTCGAGCTTTCTTACGAGCCAATTACCTACCGTGGCGAATACTGCGGCGTATTGCGTGGTCTTTGGCGTATGGAAGGAGATAAGATGGGCGGCCCGTTCGTTAGTCATGCCCTGCTCGACAAGAAAAAAGGGCGGGTTATCGTAGCGGAAAGCTTTGTCTATGCCCCGGAATCAAAAAAGGCGAACTTGATCCGCCGGATGGAGGCCGCCTTGTTTACGCTTCGGTTTATAGGGCATTGATTATTTTATTAAAAGCATGAATGTTTGGCTAGTAAGTGTTATCTTTGTGATAAGTAAATAAAGAATGAGATATGGAAAGAACTGTTTTTAATGCGGCGCAGCTACAGATATTGGATTTAATGTCGTATGTGGAAAGTGAGGATACGTTAAACGAGATTAAGGATATGCTATCGAATTACTTCGCTCAGAAAGCGGAAAAGGCGATCGACTCATTGTGGGATAGCGGCCAGATCAATGATACGGTCATAGATCAATGGAAGCAAGAACATTTACGGACTCCTTATAACTCGGCGAGATGAATAGGATCGTGTTGGATACGAATTGCCTTTTGATATCTCTTTCAAGAAGAGGTCGTTATTATGCGGTTTGGAAAGATTTCTTTGCGGAAAAGTATGTATTATGTTACACGAATGAGATATTAACGGAGTACAAAGAGATTCTCACGTTGAAAATGAGTCGTGAAATAGCTCAAAATATCATCAAGGCGATAATTACTCGTAAAAACACGCTGAGACTGGATGCACATTTCCGCTTTAACTTGATTCAAGCGGATGTGGATGATAATAAATTTGTTGATTGTGCCATTGCTGCAAATGCCTCTTATATAGTGAGCCAGGATCATCATTTCGATATACTTAAAACAATAGAATTCCCAAAGGTTGAGTTGATCGATATTGATACCTTTATGGCTTTGCTTGACAATGAGCTTTAATCTAATATCGCCTTTATGTGAACGTTAATCCGATATTATTTCTGATCTTGATGTGCTTATTGAAACAACCGGATTTCCTCCGGAATATATCCCGTCCGTATACGCCACTCTTGCGGATACAGGTTATTGGCCCGGTTGCCAAGGTTCTTTACAAAACCTAGCGGAAGTCCTTGGTAGCGTACCAACACATATCCCTTATCTGTACCGGAGGGTAAGACGAGCGCCTCTTTCTTTAAGAATTTAATAGCGTCTTCCCATTCCAGTTCTACGGATGGAAAGGCGTTGGGGGTTAAGGCAGTACTTAAAGCCAACTCTTGAGATGGGATAAAGTCTTTCCCTTTCGCTTCTCCTAGGCAAATACCGGCGGAAAGTACCCGTAAAGGCTTGGCATTGATGAGTGAAAATAGATCCGAATGGGCTTTGGGATACGCTCGAAGGAAACTGCCGTTCCATTCGAGAGAAAATGAAGTTTCATCCGAAAGGAACTGACGGGCCTCCTGTGGGATGGACGGAGCGGCTTTTCCCCGCTCTTTTTTCCCTTTGGACTTGACACGAATCTCCTCGATCTCGCCTTCCGCTTTCCGGAGGGCGGCGAGGAAAAAGCCTTCACCCCGTGTCTTATGCGGGAAGAAGCGGTAAGCCGGATGTTCAAACCGGAGGGCGCCGGTGATCTGCCATTCCTCTTGGGTAGGGATAGGCAATGCCTCGGCTCCCAGCTCCTCTATTATATAATGTATGTTCTCCTCATCCTCTTCCGTATTATAGGTACATGTACTGTAGATCAAGATACCTCCGGGTTTCAAGGCGTTCCAGATATCATGGATGATGCGCCGCCCACGGGAGGCGCAAAGCCGTACGTTATCTACGCTCCATTCGCCTGTGCTATCCGTATCTTTCCGGAACATGCCCTCACCGGAACAAGGTACGTCGGTGACGATCACGTCGAACAGATGAGGCAATGCCTCGCCGATCTCCTCCGGGTCATTATTGATAACGATCGTGTCCGGGTGGCCCCATTTAGCGATATTCTCGGCCAATACATAACTCCGGCTGCGGATCACCTCATTGCTCACTAACAGGCTTCCATCCGGCAATAAGCTCGCCAGATGCGTGGACTTGCCACCCGGGGCGGCGCATAAATCCAGGCAACGTACCGGCTCTTTCACGTATGCCTTGATCGCTTGTTCCAGAAACATGGAAGACGCTTCCTGCACGTAATAGGCCCCCGCATGGAATAGAGGATCGAAGGTGAAAGACAACCGTTCCGGCAAATAAAAACCGCTCTCGCACCAAGCGACTGGAGCACCTGCTTTGGGAGCGGGAGTCCCTTTCATCGGGTTGATACGGATACTTACGGGAACATCAGCGCTTAACGCTGCCTCTAAACGATCGAACTCCTCGCCAAGTAAAGCCCGTGTACGGGTAATAAAATCAATAGGAAGTGCCATGATTATTCTGTTAGTTTGCGGCAAAAATACTACTTTCGCGGAAAACAAACAGTATGCGAGCATCTCTTTTCCTTATACCAGTTACCTTGGGCGATACGGAACATCGCCGTGTTTTACCAGAGTACAACCGTGACGTGATCTTATCCATCCGGCATTTTATCGTGGAAAACGTGCGTACGGCACGCCGTTTCTTGAAAAAGGTGGAGCCGGGGATCGTGATCGATGACTTGACATTTTATGAGCTGAATAAACATACCTCACCGGAACAAGTAGCTGGTTATCTGGCTCCTTTGGCGAAAGGCGAGAGCGTTGGCGTGATCTCGGAGGCGGGTTGTCCGGCGATCGCTGATCCGGGTGCTGACGTAGTGGCTATCGCCCAACGGAAGGATTATCCGGTGGTACCGTTGGTCGGGCCTTCGTCTATCTTGATGTCGGTGATGGGATCGGGCTTTAACGGACAGAGTTTCGCTTTTCACGGTTATCTGCCGATTGATGCTTCCGAGCGAACGAACACGATCAAGAAATTGGAGGGAAGAATTTATTCCGAGCATCAGACGCAATTGTTTATCGAGACTCCTTACCGGAATAATAAACTGGCCGAGGAGTTGATCCGTACGTGCCGTCCGTCTACGAAACTGTGTATTGCCTCGAATATAACGTGTGAGGATGAGTATATCCATACTCGCCCGGTCAAGGAATGGGCGGGTAAAGTTCCCGATCTGAGCAAGAAGCCCACTATTTTCCTAATCTATAAATAAAAGGATTGATATGAGTTATCAAGCGCACGAGACAGCGGTAATCGATGCCGGTTGTGAGATCGGGGAAGGAACCCATATCTGGCATTTTTCCCATATCATGACGGGATGCGTGATTGGCAGGACGTGTAATATCGGCCAGAATGTAGTCGTATCGCCGGGCGTGGTCTTAGGGAATAACGTGAAGGTACAGAACAATGTGTCTATTTATACGGGGGTGATTTGCGAGGATGATGTGTTCTTGGGGCCTAGTTGCGTGTTTACAAATGTAACCAATCCGCGTAGCGCTATCTCTCGGAAAGACCAGTATAAGGAGACGGTGATTGGCAAGGGGGCCTCGATCGGAGCTAACGCTACGATTATTTGTGGACATACAGTCGGGCGGTATGCCATGATCGGTGCCGGGGCGGTGGTAACGAAGGATGTTCCGGCTTATGCGCTGGTCGTAGGAAATCCATCCCGCCAGATCGGTTGGGTAAGCGAGTACGGCCATCGCCTTGTATTTGACTCCGAAGGATTCGCCACCTGTCCGGAAAGCGGCCAACGTTACCGCCTACACAATCACCAAGTTGATGAGACGGGGCACGCCCCGTCTCATCAATACAGACAATATTAATATTCTATACAAACATGAAAACATCTTTTTTCAAGAAAGGAATCTTAGCGATGGGGATAGCTTGCTGCATGCAGCTTTCCGCCGTAGAGAATCCTGTAGACTACGTGAATACGTTAGTCGGTACCCAATCCAAGTACGAATTATCTACCGGAAATACCTATCCGGCCACGGCCATGCCTTGGGGTATGAACTTCTGGACTCCCCAGACCGGCGAGATGGGCAACGGCTGGACCTATCGTTACGATGCGGATAAGATCCGGGGATTCAAGCAAACCCATCAACCGAGCCCGTGGATGAACGATTACGGGCAGTTCTCCATTATGCCTACTACCGAAGGCTTGGTCTTCGACGAGGAGAAACGGGCTAGCTGGTTCTCTCACAAAGGCGAAGTGGCTACACCTTATTATTATAAGGTCTATCTGGCCGATCATGACGTGACTACCGAGTTGGTTCCGACGGAACGTGCGGCTAAGTTCCGCTTTACATTCCCGGAAACCAAGAAAGCGTATATCGTCATCGACGCTTTCGATAAAGGCTCTTATATAAAGGTATTGCCTGCGGAACGTAAGATCATCGGTTATTCCACGAAGAACACGGGCGGTGTTCCCCGTAACTTCAAGAATTATTTCGTGATCCAATTCGATAAGCCATTCACGTTCTCCTCTACGGTTAAGAACGGGGCGATCCAGTTGGATGAGTCGGAGGTGAAGACAAACCATGCCGGCGCTATCATCGGTTTTGAGACAAAGGCCGGCGAGGTGGTGCATGCCAACGTGGCTTCTTCTTTCATCAGCACCGAGCAGGCCGAGTTAAACTTGCGTGAGGTGGGAGATACTGGTTTCGATCAGCTAGTGACCAAAGGGAAGGAAATCTGGAACCGGGAATTAGGTAAGATCGAGGTAGAGGATACGAACATCGATAACTTGCGTACTTTCTATTCTTGCTTGTATCGTTCCTTGCTTTTCCCTCGTAGCTTCTATGAGATCGATGCCAAGGGCCAAGTCGTACATTATAGCCCTTATAACGGTGAGGTCTTGCCGGGCTATATGTTTACCGATACCGGTTTCTGGGATACGTTCCGCTGTCTTTTCCCCTTCTTGAACCTGATGTATCCGGAGATGAACCAAAAGATGCAGGAAGGTTTGGTGAACGCTTATAAAGAGAGCGGTTTCTTGCCGGAATGGGCAAGTCCGGGCCACCGGGATTGCATGGTCGGCAATAACTCCGCTTCCGTGGTAGCCGACGCTTATATCAAAGGCTTGAGAGGATACGATATCGAGACGCTTTGGGAAGCCTTGAAGCATGACGCGAATAGCCAACTGCCGAGAACGGCTTCCGGTCGTGTCGCTTACGAGGAGTATAATAAACTGGGTTATGTACCGAATAATATCGGTATCGGACAAAACGTGGCTCGTACCTTGGAATATGCTTATAATGACTGGACGATTTATACCTTGGGCAAAAAACTTGGCAAGCCGGCAAGCGAGATCGATATCTTCAAGCAACGGGCTAACAACTATAAGAATGTGTACGACCCAAAATATAAGTTGATGGTCGGACGCTCTGATAAGGGCGAGTTCAATCCGACTTTTAAAGGTACGGACTGGAGCCGTGATTTCTGCGAGGGAAACAGCTGGCATTGGAGTTTCTGTGTTTTCCACGACCCGCAAGGCCTGATCGACTTAATGGGAGGAAAGAAGGAATTCAATCATATGATGGATTCCGTCTTCAAGATGCCTAGTCGTTTGGGTATGGATAGCCGCGGTATGATCCATGAGATGCGTGAGATGCAAGTAATGAACATGGGACAATACGCCCATGGCAACCAACCCATCCAGCATATGGTGTATCTATACAACTATTCCGGCGAGCCTTGGAAAGCCCAATACTGGGTGCGCGAGATCATGCATAAGCTCTATACCGCTGAGGCGGATGGTTATTGCGGCGATGAGGATAACGGACAGACTTCCGCATGGTATGTATTCTCTGCCTTAGGCTTCTATACCGTATGTCCGGGTACCGACCAATATGTATTAGGTACCCCTTTGTTCAAATCCGTAAAACTCCATCTGGATAACGGAAAGCAGGTGTTGATCCAAGCGGACAAGGCTGATCGGGAGAACCGTTACATCAAGGGTATGAAAGTAAACGGCAAGACATATACCCGCAATTTCTTGACACACGAGCAGTTGCTAGGTGGTGCGAAAATTCAATACCAAATGAGCGATACCCCTAATAAACAGCGAGGTACGCAGGATAGTGATCGCCCCTATTCTTTCTCGTTGGAATAAGAAAACCATGATGCCCATTGTAAGCCTGTTACAATAGGCATTCTAAGCACCTTACGATGCCCATTGTAAAGACCTTACGATGGGCATTGTTGTTTCTTGTAGACTACCGCTTAAAATAATAGCGGGCGGGAATTGTTTTTTATTAGTGATTGATTACCTTTGTAGCGACTTATCCGTCTTTCTTAAATCCTTTTATTTGTTAGATGTATGGCAAACTCAAAAGAGATGACGGGGGGAGCTGTATTCCCTCTTCTATTCAGTTTCACGATGCCGTTATTGCTAGGGAACTTACTTCAGCAGACTTATTCTCTGATCGATGCCGCTATCGTTGGTAAATTTCTAGGTATTAATTCGCTGGCTGCCGTAGGAGCCAGTACCTCGGTGATTTTCTTGATTCTGGGATTCTGTAACGGATGTTGCGCCGGTTTTGGCATCCCGGTAGCTCAGAAGTTCGGGGCGAGGGATTATGCGACGATGCGCCGTTACGTGGCGGTGGGGTTGCAATTGGCTACGGTGATGTCCGTGGTGATCGCCGCTGTCTCCGGTTTCTATTGCCGGGATATCTTGCGGGGGATGCAGACACCCGGGAATATCTTCGATGGGGCCTATGATTATTTGTTTGTTACTTTTATCGGTATTCCTTGTACATTCTTCTATAATTTGTTGGCAAGTATCATGCGGGCTTTGGGAGATAGCAAGACTCCATTCTGGTTCTTGCTGTTCTCTACGGTCTTGAATGTTTTCTTGGATTTATTTTGCATCTTGGTACTAGGATGGGGCGTGATGGGAGCGGCTATCGCTACGGTTTTCTCGCAAGGGCTTTCCGCCATTCTATGTTATTTATATATGCTTCGGAAATTCCCGATCTTACGGGCTACTTCCTCCGAGGACCGAAGGTTCCATGCCGGGCTGGCCCGTACCTTGTTGGCGATGGGGGTCCCGATGGGATTACAATTCTCTATTACCGCCATCGGCAGTATCATGTTGCAGAGCGCCAATAATGCGTTAGGTACGGCCTGTGTCGCCGCCTTTACTTCCGCCGCCCGTATCAAGATGTTCTTCATTTGTGCTTTTGAGAGTTTAGGTATCGCCATGGCTACGTATTGCGGACAGAATTATGGGGCGGGAAAGCCGGAGCGTATTTTGCAGGGAATTAAGGTGAGTTCGTTGATGATGCTTACGTATGCCGCCGCTACATGGATGATCTTGATGCTGGGATCTCGTTCGTTGGCTTTGTTGTTTGTGGCTCCATCCGAGGTTGAGATACTGGACTATACGGAGCAGTTTTTGCATATTTCTTGCTGGTTCTTCCCGGCTGTCGGGCTACTGTGTATCTTGCGTTACGCGATACAAGGGGTAGGTTTCAGCAACCTTGCGATGCTCTCGGGTGTTTCAGAGATGATCGCACGTATCTTGGTGAGCTTGTATGCGGTTCCCGCTTTTGGATTCTTAGGCGTTTGCTTCGGTGATCCGTTGGCTTGGGTCGCCGCTGACTTATTCTTGATACCGGCGTTTTTGTATGTTTATAAAAAGATAAAGAAAAGATTAGATGATGAGAAAGTATCGGTGTCCGCAGTGTGATATCCCTTCTATGTATGTAAAGAATGCGGACGGGGAACGTCTTTTAGTGTATGTTTACGAGAATGGGGAGGTCGTTCCCAAAGATCCTGCTGCGGATCTGTCCGGATTTGACTTGACAGAGGTATTTTGCCTAGGATGCTCATGGCATGGAGCGCCTAGGAAATGCCGGTGATTTTAATGGGTGGCAAGTTCTTATAAGTCTTCTTTGGGTAACTCTCTGATCACTCTACATGGGTTACCGACGGCCACGCTATAGGTGGGAATGGATTTTGTCACTACACTGCCTGCCCCGATCACGCTGTTCCGCCCGATCGTGATGCCGGGTAAGACGATCGTTCCACCACCAATCCAAACATTGTCTTCAATGGTGATGGGGAGGGCTTTTGTCCTGAAAAATAAATCCCCCGATCGTTCGTCCCAATCATTCACGAAGCGTTCGTTCGCATTTATCGGGTGCGTAGCCGTATATAATTGTACGTTGGGGGCGATGAGGACGTTATTTCCTATTTTGATAATATTATCGTCTAAAAACGTACAGTTCATATTGATAATGACCTTGTCACCAATAAAGATGTGCTTCCCGCATTCGCAATGGAAATTTATATCAATGCTGGAATACTTGCCAATGCTTCCTAGCATTTGGCGTAAGAGGGCATCTCTTGTAGCGCTGTCGGTTATATTGGTTGCGTTCAAACGAGCGAGTAGGTTTTTCGTCTGGACGATCATTTGCAGGACTTCTTGATCCAGATGGTTGCAATACTCGCCCGCCAAGAACTTTTGATAATTTGTTTCCATAATGATTACAGGGATTTGATACGGTTATTTACATATGTTGAAGTTGTATATAGAAGACGATGAAAAAGGCGATAGTCGCAATCAGGGCGATAGAAGAATATAGACGGAAAGGCTTATCTTGTTTATAGCCTCCATAGGCTAGTCCTATCAAGGCGCACAGTAGTATACCAGTAGGGATGCCGAAGAAGCCTAAAACAATGACGCTAATAAGCATTACCCATCCCATGGCTATTAATATTTTACTTCTGATAGTTCTCATCTTTAGTATCTGTTTAGTTATTGGATATAATAGACAGTTTTAGTGTTGAGAAAATGGAATCTTGGCACGTATCTCTATCCTTTCGGAAGTGATAGGATGCGTAAACGCTAAGTATTCAGCGTGCAGATAGAGCCGTTCCGCCTTTCGCCCGTAAAGTTCGTCGCCAAGGATGGGGCAATGAAGGCCTTGGGGATGGGCGGCGTGTACCCGTAGCTGGTGGGTACGTCCGGTCTGGGGATAAAAGGCGATAAGGGTTTTTCCTGAAGTCCGTTCCAATACCCGGTAGTGCGTGAGGGCAGGTTTCCCGAATTCTTCGCTTACGATTTGTCGGGGTCTGTCCAATGGATCGGGGCATAGCGGGAGACGGATCTCACCCTCATCTTGGGGAACTTCGCCCTCTAATAAGGCGATATACCTTTTCTGGATGGTTCGGTTCTTGAATTGGGCTTGCAGGTTCTGATGCGCTTCTTTGGTCTTGGCGGCGAGTAGTAAGCCAGATGTCGCCATATCCAAGCGATGTACGATAATTGGGCCGGTGGCTTCCGGGTAAAGGATCGATAGCCTTTGATAGACGGAGTCCGCGTCTCCCTTGCCGGGAACGGAGAGCATACCTTCCGGTTTATTGATGACCAACAAATAGTCGTCCTCATAAAGGATATCCAGTTTCGTCTCCCGGTGAGAGTCCGCCAATAACGGATTCTCATCTACCCGCAATCCCTGTAGCATATGATGGAGGATCGGCTCGCATTTTCCTTTGCAAGCCGGATAATAATACCCATGGTGCCGAATCTCCGTCTTGGGAGAATCGCCCCACCAGAACTCTGCCATGGCGATCGGTTCCAACTGATGCTGGTAGGCGTATTGTAAGAGTTTAGGGGCGGCGCACTCACCCGCTCCGGCAGGCGGCGTACCTTGTGAGGTAGGAGCGAACAGTTCGCATAAGTCCTTCACCTCGCCCCGGGCGTTCAGGATTCGGAATTGTTCGAACAACTTGCGTTGCAAGGTCGCCGACCGTCGCTTGCGTTCTTGCTTCAGTTGCTCGATCTCCTGCTCAAGCCGATCCACCTTAGCTTGATCCTCCTCCAGTATAGACCGCAATGATTTCTTGGTTAGCTTGTGAGCGGCTTTCATGTGTTGGCTCTCTTTAATAAGAAGTGCGGTCTCTTCTTCCGTGAGAGGGAATTGCCGAAGTCGGTCGCGCTCCTCTTTCCTCTTTTTCATCAAGTCTTTTGCGGCCTGTAATACGAAATCGCAGTATTCGATCGTGCTTTGTAACCTCGACCGTGCGTCTTCGAGAGCTGGAGAGGCTTGCTGGGTTCGGATACGGGCATTGATCTCATTGATCTGCTCCTCCTCTTGCCGGAAGAAACCATCCGGTTGTAATAGGTCATAGATCGGGGGGACGAAGAAAGGATGTACATTCTTCCCCGCTAGGTTACCGGAGAACGCAGCCAGATAGCCGACCTCTCCGGCGGGAGTACGAACCACCAATACGCCGAACATTTTTCCGGTTTGTAACTCTTCCCGCCATTCGGTTCGTTCTTTCAGGTATGCCTGCGTCTCCTCAGCCGCTATTACGCATAGAGGATGCGGTGTATAGTGAAAAGGATACGTGAATCGTTCCGGTAAGGGGATCGATTGTATCGGTTGGGCAAACGTGTGAAACTTAGATTCCATCATTCATTTTTTAATAGACAATAAGCGTAAACGGCCGGTGCCGTAGGATCTCCCTCTTGATACAATCCCGGACGGGAGATACGATCCCATTGGATCAACGACCGGGTCTCTTTCGCGGAGAGAGCTTCGCCGACGATCTCGTTCCATGCTTGTCCGTCCTTACTCCAGTAGAACGTGCTATGCGTACCGTCGGTCACTTTCATCTGTAGATATAAAGGCGAGGCGGGAAGAGGAAGATCGGCCAATTGATGTTCTTTCCCCTCTAAGATATATTTCAATATCAAACGGTCTCCTGCGCATCCGCAGGTGATTAGGTTATTTGCGTCTCCGTACATCGTGATTCCTTTCCAACTGTCATTCCGGTTTACGATCGCTGTTTCCAACGTGTAATTCGGGGAGGTTGGGCGTAAACAAAGTGCCGCTCCGGTCTTTACGCCGGGTTTCGGTGTTCCGGATAGAGATAGTTTACCGTTCTTGATCTCGGTCTTGACATCCGTGTAAGGATAGTTCCAACTCCATTCGGGACGCAAGGTCGCACCGGTGAAATCATCCGAGAAATCGAATACCGGCACTTGTGCGGACTCGGCAAATGGCATGGGTTGCGTGCGGCTCGCGTATTCCCCGGTTACGAAGTGAGGCCAATGATCCTCACCCATTCTCACCTCTTGCAGGTAAGGTTGGCGACCTTGGTAGAAGCCGCTTCCCGGCTGGTAAGCGTGGCATAGGTAATACATGCGTCCGTCCGGTGTAGTCGTAATCGTTCCGTGACCGATGGAGAGAACCTCCTTGCTTCCGTGCAAGATCGGGTTTCCTAGGTATTTCTCGTAAGGACCTTCCAGCTTCTTCGAGCGAGCCACGGATACGGCGTAATCGCTCTGCGGGCCGCAACAGCCTCTCACGGAGTAGATGATATAGTAATATCCGTCTTTCTTGAACCAATGCTGACCTTCCATACCTTGACGCTCATCGTCACGCAGCAGGCTGAAAGGCTTTCCGTCTAGGCGAAGCCCATCGTCCGTCAACTTACAGGCCAATAACTCTATGGGTTGGTTATCCAATCCATAAGCCTTCCAACTGATGTAAAGTTTGCCTTTATCCTCCAAGATAAATGCGTCTATCGCTTCCTTCCCGAACTCTACCACCGGGCCGTGATCCTTGAACTTGCCCGTAGGTGAATCCGCCACGGCAACACCGATGCACGAGATGTTATCCGATTGCTTCCGGGCCGTATAATAGACATATACCTTCCCTTTATGCTGATACCATTCCGGAGCCCAGAAAGAGGACTTGGTCCATTCCGGCTTCTCGTCGAATACATGCCCAATTTGCTGCCAGTTCACCAGATCGGTAGAGGTGAAAACCGGATAATAAGGGGCCCATTCCGAGGAGGTGCCGGTGATATAGTAAGTCTGATCGATCCGAATAATGGAAGGATCGGCTACGTCACCGTGGATCACGGGATTGGTAAAATAGGATTCTTGTTGCGCTAGTCCTGTGGCCAAGGAGGCGGCACAGAAGAATAGTGTGAAAATCTTTCTCATGTTTTATCGTATTTTTTTTAAGATGTTCTTACGTACGGTTCGCAAAGAGATTTGTAGTAAATCGGGTTCCGCCAGATCGAGTAGTGTCTTATACTCCTGTAATAGCTCTGGAATGGGACGGCATAACTCATATCCCAGTTTCATGCAAAGCGTTTGCACACCGGGTAATTCCTTCGCTGAAAGCATCCGGTCCAGGCAGAAGTTTAGGAAATCCACCCGTGGGGGATTCGTCTGGGGTTGTCGTACAAGCAGGTTCAAGAGAATGCGTCGTTTACCGGAGTGCTCACAGCTAAGCACTTCATTTATTAGCTCATCCTGTTTATCATATAGCCATTCGTTTTCCTTTGTGGAGAAATGGCTACAAACCCATAACGCTTGATAGCTAACGGTATCATCCGGATCGAATATCAGATCGTATAGCTCTGCTTTCCGTTCTTGGTTCCCTTGTACATAAAATAATATCTCATGGATATCCTCTATATGACAGCGGCTTGATAGTCTCTGTTTTAGGTTCATTCTCAATCTTTGTTGTTGTCTCTTTATCTTTTCTGCCGTAAAGTTATAGTCTTTTTAGCAAAGTTTCCCTAGTTCGCTTACTTTTGTGTCCCATTGATAAAAGAATGGATAGATATGCGATATATGAATTTATTAAATGATTTAACAATTGATTGTAAAAATAACGGAGGGTGTTACCGAGTAAAGGATCAGTTGAAGAAGATTAAGTATTTATTAAAATAGTATCTTTGCTCCACAAGAAACAGTCTTAGGGCGAATGGTGACGGTTGGCTTGTGTTGTGATTTGTTTTTAAATTAGTATCTTTGATCTATTGGAAACATCTATATTTGGTAAATGGTCTATCAATAAGGTGTTGTGATTTGCTTTCGAATTAGTATCTTTGATCCATTGGAAACATCGTCAAGAAGCTGGAAACCTATAAGAGATAGTTGTGATTTGCTTTCAAATTAGTATCTTTGATCCATTGGAAACATCTCAACACCGGCAGATGTAGGCAAGAATGGAGTTGTGATTTGCTTTCAAATTAGTATCTTTGATCCATTGGAAACATCGAGAAAAATGATTTTATACCATGAGGTATAGTTGTGATTTGCTTTCAAATTAGTATCTTTGATCCATTGGAAACATCAATAAGTTACTGAAAACCGGGGTTCCATAGTTGTGATTTGCTTTCAAATTAGTATCTTTGATCCATTGGAAACATCTCAATCTGTATTATATGCTGTATATCAACTAGATGATAGAATGGTTAGAAAATAAAAAAGAAAAGTTTCCGATGTAATAAATCCCGTCTTATGACGGGATTTATTATTTCTAGAAGAGCTCTAATTGTTGACCGGGTGTATTAGGAGGTTGTACTTTTTTCCCATAGAACAACTCAATATTTCCAAATTGTTTGTCTGTAATGCACATTATTCCTATTTGCCCGTGTTCTGGTAAAAATGATTTTACTCGTTTTATGTGTACTTCTGCATTTTCTTGGCTGGCGCAATGTCGCACATAAATAGAGAACTGAAACATGGTAAAGCCATCACGCTGCAGATTCTTACGGAAATCACTATAAGCTTTCTTTTCTTTTTTTGTTTCCGTAGGCAAGTCAAATAATACCAACACCCACATAATACGATATTCGCTAAATCGATCCATGATTATTACCGTTCTGGATACACGATTCTTCGTTGCTCTCCACTGAAACATTTGTAAAGAGAGGCTGTTGTTTGAGCGACAGCGATCATTAACGGACTTCGTTTACCTCCAATCTTAACTTCTAATGTAGGAATAGAAAGAAGTGATGCTTTCCATTCTTTTGTTAATATTTCGGGTGATATACCCTTTGTTCTTATCAAACCAAATACAAGCTCATCAACATAAGGTCTATAAGGTTCCATGATGTCATCGGCTAAACAATAAGCATTATATCGGTTATGGTGATGAATACCCAATGTGGGTAACATACCACTTGTGACTAGTCCACGTGCAACAATAGCACGAAGGATAGCATAACCATAATTTAATAAATTATTAGGAGGTATACCTTCCCGATCTCTTGTAAAACCTTCTATGTGTCCGAACAGATACTTCCAATAATAAGCAGCTGCACGTCCTTCCAAATTGTCAGGATCTCCACTACGTACATCATTGGCCCATATCCGCATACATTTTATTTCTTCGTTTTTACAAGAGCATAATACTGATGCTTGATTGTTGATTTTCGCTTGAATAGTCTGTTGCCAAAGTTGTTTCTTTAAAGGTAAGGAAGCGTCTAATTGATCTCGAAAGCGCTCATTTTGTGTCGTGTTTCCATAAAGCGGAAGCATGAGGCCTACTGGCATACTTCGTCCATCACATGTAATAACTGCGCAATTATTCTCTAGTAATGCTTCCAATACACCCTGGGTAATAGTAATTTGTTTGTTGTCAAGAACTATCACTGCAATATCTTCAATTGGTTTAGTAATTTCTGATTGTCGTTTGAAGCTTTCGGGCACAGTATCATTCTTTACTATCTCCGGTAACTTAATAACTAATTGCTGGTTACGAAGTGACAGGTAAGCAGGATTACCAAAATAAAATGTTTTCTTAATCATAGGATAAAATCTAATTAGTTAGTATACATAAACCTACTTGAATTATATTTCCTAATCTATCAACTTTAATGGGAAAACATATTTCTTTAACCATTTCACCTGTTATAGCTTTTTGATTTTTAGATTGAGGACTACCAATACCATATTCATTTTGAATGCAATTTTCACCATTACAATAGATTTCTGCAGTAGCTTTAGGTAAAGCAAAAATCAAATTGGCTGTTGAAGCTGGGATGAAATTAGCGGTAATGCCACTTGAGTCAACCATTTTGTATATTCTATCCCTATCTATCGGCATTACGACTTCCCCCTTATTAATCTCCTCCTGTGTCGGTACATATACCAGATCATTAGGAGAGAGTATATATTTAGGTAGATTACCATTCTCATCTTTAGGAGCCGAGGAAAGTCCCTGCTTTTGGCGTTCGATCACTACATTTAAGGGAATCGTGCTATAACTTCTTTTACGGATTACTTTTTTCGTATCCTTATCAATCTCTTCTGTTTCATAGATAGCAAAGAACAGGTTGGTTCCTTTTGCTGCCTCTACAAATTTAGTTCGCTTATTCCCTTTTTGTCCTACAGTAAACTTTTCAGCTTTTTCGTAGACACGCACTTTATAAATGGGCTGATGCTTTTTTCCTTTATTCAATATAAGAATATTACGGTTCATTTCATCAATACCATCTGGAGAGAATGCCAATGCGGGATCATTGTCTTTAGCTTCCAAATGTCGAAGCATAATTTGTTGGATACCTGTATCTGTAATGCTTTCCTTTATCTTCTTTTTGTCGAAACTAGTATCTATAGGCTTCCGCACCGCAAAATAGCGGTCTTTCGTCTCTTTTGTAAAGTAATAGACTTTGATTTTTGATGGATTAATATCTTGCCAAGTATCTTTATTTTCCTCGAAATAGTTCTTTATTCTTTTAGTGTCATAGCCTAACTCGAGCATAGCGAGTATTTTCTTCTTCAAGTCCATCTCTACTATTGCCTGTGGTTTCTTTAAGGCCTCATTAAGTGATACGGTTTTTATCATACGCAAATTTACTTCTCCGTGAACCGTTTCTTTATGCATTGATTTACGGATAGCCCAACTATCCCCTTTTGATTGGTTGGATACTATCTTCTTTCCATTTTCATAATGCTGATAGTGGTTTGTTGTCTTGTTGATCACACGCAAATTTTGCTTAAAGCTAACCGTTATTTTCTGCAAAGCTGTCAATGTATCTTGAGTGAATGTTTCCCAAGGCTTGTCAATAACCCATTTGTAATTACCGTTATTATCAGTCTTGTCCTTGTGACATAATAGGGTTTGCAAGTCTCGCCGTGCTATCTTTGTGTTTTTACTAGCCGACTCATTATTGAGATAGTTCACGATGTTACGATTTGCGCATGCAATGATAATGGCATCCATCGCATGATGGCGGTGATCAATACGTTTTTTACTGAATCCCTTTTGTAATTCTAAAGGCATGGAAGGGATCATTGTATTATTGGTATTGATAGAAGTGAAACGGGTACTTTCAGTCAGTTCATTCAACCGAATGAAACGAGGAAGTACAATCTTATTCCAAACATCGTTGATGCCCCAATCCTTTTTTAATCGATCGGTAATACCTCCTGTACAAGGAATGACATTCTTGGAGATAGCCTCTTGCTCGTTTTCTTCACGCACTATATTAGAAAGCAGAGATTTTACTACTTTACTAATATAGCGGCTGTCGTTGAGTTGCCGTTCTATAAATTGATCTGGAATATCTTCCATGAGTAACTTTTTCATTTTACTTCTGTTATGTGAATAAGATTCATTCACAAGTTTTTCATAGGCTTCCACGGAAAGTACCTCAACAGGCTTGTCAAAAGCTAATTCCACCTTTTCTCCATGATGGTTTTTAATAAACTCATAGCCGAGACTTCTATCCTTCAATTTATTTATCTCAGATTCACAGATCACCTTGTTGCTGAGTGAATCATCGAAATAACGTGATTGGGGAATGATATGTTCTATCTCATAAGCAGGAGTAAATAATTTACTTAATGGTATCATCCTGCCTGTGTAAGGTGAACGATATTTTTGCTCCAACCAAAGTTTGTAACGTAGTATCTCTGAATGTGTAGGTCGTTTTTGTATATCTATTTGGTTGAACTTTCCTAATATAATTCCTATATCTTCCGGTAATTCTAATATACTATTTAGCACGCCTTCTTCATAAATACGCAATAAATCCTGCTGGCTGGGGGAATATGGACGTACATTCTCTATTCCAAATTCCGGATTCAAAAATTCAGTCAGTAGCGCTTTTATGCGTAAATTGGTATTCTCGTTCTCTATCATTTGTTGTGACATCCGGGCACGCTTGTCCGCCGGATTTTTCATTTCCCGTCCTAATTCAATATGTATCTCATCGATATGGCCTACTTGTAGCCAAATATCTCGTACGGTACGCAAAGTTTCGGTTATTACTTGCTCCACGATCGGGTTGCGTAACGAATGTTGCTTAAACGATTGTAAATAGAGATCGATATCTTTGGGAGTCTTCCATTTAACTATATCCTTGACTTCGGAGTGACGATCGTAAACCACATAACAAGCTAACCATAAAGGCAAAGCTCGAAAATGGGTAATATCAGTTAGGTTAATAGCTTTTTGTCTAACTCTCTCACGAATGTTCTCGTCATACTCTCCATCTATAATTTTATTAATTCGTATTCTTGTCCCATTATCTATGGTTTCGATACTCCAATATTTACCCATTCGCATCAATGGAAGCAATTTCTTTATCGCCTTAGCCGAGTAAGAGCCATATTCCTTCTTGAAAGGAGGGAAATTCTTGAATTGTTCAATAAACTCTTCGCTTAGGCTATTCTTATTGGCAAAAGAGTGTAAGGCTTTTTCTATTTCTTGTTTATCTTCTATGGAATATAATATATGCCATAATGTCTCTTCCTTTTCCTTAGAAAGAAAAGCTTTGGGGATATGCGCTTTTCCTAAACGAGCTATTATTTGTGCATGGGTTTCATTACAGGGATAAGGTTTATCTTCCACATAATTCCAACGATAGTTTGAAGTTGTTTTCTTAAGGCCGAATGGCGGGTATTTAAAAAAGGCTTTTTGATCGATTTCTTTCTTTTCATTCAGCCACTCAAATAAAGTGACATAATCAGCCTCGGTAGGGAGTAATTCTTGTGTTACGTCAACATCCGTTTCCTTCCTGTAGATACGTAGGTTTACAATAAATTGCCAAAGGCGAAATTCTTGATAGAGAGGATGAGACTTGGCTATACATTTAATGGATGCATGTTTGATTTCTCCACTCTCTTTATCAATATACCTATTTTCCTCATAGGGACAATTGTCGATCAATGATTTCTTGCTCTTCAGTGGACGTTGATAGAAAATGATATCTTCTATAAATAAATGACAGAAATCTCGTGTGGAAATACTATTCCTACGTGGTTCGTTATTGGGATAAAGCTCATTAAGGCAAGCAATATATAACTGTTTATCTCGTAATTCCTCATGAAATTCACTTTGGGTCTTTAGTATTTGATAGAGTTCGCTCTTATAGTATTTACGTTCGATAGTACGTACTAGCTTCCCACGTATTTTTTGGTCAGGTTTTTGCAGAAGTGTATCATAAATATAAGCGCCGACAGTCATTTTGATCTTGTCGATATCTGCTTCCGTCTTCTTTTTAATTAATGTCCAATCATCATCTTTTGGCGCACGGAAAGAACGCTTTATATTTCCTTCTTTATCTTTCTTAGGACTACCATCAGCCTCTAGATCAGTGGTGACTATAAATTCTTTAGTTTTACCTTCCCAATCCAATGGTATATTACTTGTGCGCCGGTAAATCATCCCATTCTCCAAATGTACGTTATACCAGGTGTCCTTGCCTTTTTTCTCTCCCGAGTCTTCGACTTTTTCTACTTTCAATGAATAATATTCTACTAGTTTATTTGGAGTTTCCTCCTCTTCACCTCGAAGTTGATAGTATCCTCGTTTCTGATTAAAGTGCAAAAGAATCCAAGCGAGTTCCTCTTTTGATATTTTTTGTGTTAAAGCTTTCTTTCTAAGGTAATAGATCGTCCAATCGTAGGGTACTTTTTTGTTGTTTGCGATAAGTATGGGATGATGTTCGGTGAAATCGGCCAACATCTCTTTAAACGACTCTTGAAAGATAAATTTGTAAGAACCTGTTTCGTCTTTTACCCAAGGTAATTTACATTCTATGTCATTTAAGAATTTGCCATAGCGATTGAGAGAATCGGAATAATGCTTTGGTAAAAAGCCGAGTAAATCGAGAATTCTATGCAGGCGCTCACGTCTTAATAGATGGCGTTCACGCAATCTACGTATACCACGATAGCTTGTTCGATCCGCAGTTTGTGAGATAGAATTTCCCTTATCGAAATTTCCTAAGATGGCTGCGTCCATGGGTATAATACGACTGCCACAAGCTTCTATACTATATAAGTGTTCTTTATTATATTCATCTATATAAGCATTGATTAATGCCCATCCTATACTATTTGTACCTAAATCTAATCCTACTATTTTTTTCATGACTAGTATTGTGTTAACGATTTTTTCAAAGATAAAATAAATTATCAAGAAATACTTGCTTTATAAATATATTCTTTATTTCTTTGCTATACTAATTTGAAGCAAATCACAATAAGGATTATTCCGTTGTGAAAACATTTAGGTTCTAGCCCATCGTCCTTTATCGGTGGGCTTTTTTTATGTTTATCCTTCTTTATTTCTTGTGATAACTTATTCGATATTTATATACATAATGCTAAACTAGTGAGAATCTAAGGGATGAAACAGGTATTTATGTGCGTTTATGAAGTCAAGTCCTATTTTTTGACTTAAGAATGCGCTCGTTAGACTACACATATAGTCATGATAGGCTACACGATTCCCTTAAATTTTTTAAGGAAGTGTAACTTGAAGATGAAGTATCGGGAATGGCTTGTGGGAAGAATCCGTCTCGTCTCTTCCTATCACTTGGAATCCCAGATGCTGATAGAAATGAAGTGCGGTTGTGTTTTGCTCATTTACATCAACCTTTCGGATAGGTGTCTCTTGCAAGGCGAATTGGATAAGTCGTTTACCTAATCCTTTGCCTTGCTCTTCCGGATGTACGAAAAGCATCTCGATAAGCTCATCGCTTAAGCCCATGAAGGCGGCGATCTTTCCTCGCTCATTTCGGATGATATAAAGTTCCACCAATGGGAAATATCCGGGAACAAGTTCTTTATAAAATAAGATATCTTCTTCTTTTAGGAAATGATGGGTACTACGTACGGACGCTTCCCAAAGCAGAAGAAGCTCATTGAAGTCCTCGAAGGAGGGACGGGTTATCGTTCGCTTCATCGGGGTGTACTTCATCCCATGTGTAGTTTGTTCTTCGCAGATTGGTTCGAACCCGAATTTCCGGTAGATTGGGATTGCATAGGAAGAGGAGTTGACTGTCATTTCTGAGACTGGCTTATCTTGGATAGCGGCCTCGAATAATCGTTTGCCGATACCTTTTCCATGATACATAGGCGTGATGAAGAATAAGGAAATATGCTTTCCTTCATTTTTTGTCGCGATTAGACCTATTAATGACTCACCCTCAAATGCTCCGTAAATGGTTAGCTCATTTACCAGATCCTTATTGTAAATGAAACTCTTGAAGGTTTCCAATCCCTCTTCGTCGAAGTCATTTTTACCACATTGGGTGAACACGTCCAAAGACAAGGTTAATGCCTTATCGTATTCGTTTACCTGTAATTGTCTTATTTGCATAAATGGATTATAAGTCTTTGTTCCCAACTAATTTCTCATCCGCTACGATCTCGAAATGATGAGCGTCGATGAATTGCCCGTTTTTGTAACAAGCTTTTCTGAGGATACCGGTCTTACGGAATCCAGCTTTTTCTAATACTCGCATGGAGGCAGGATTGTATTCATAGACCGTGGCGAATATACGAATAATCTCCGTATGCGCAAAATAATATTGGAGAGCTTCGGTTAACGCATCCGAAACAATTCCTTGATTCCAGTATTTCTCACTAATCCAATAACCCACTTCCGCATTGAAACGCTCTACGTCCGTACCTCTCACAAAACCAATGTTTCCAATTGCCTCGCCACCAACCGTAATACAAAAATCCGATATCTCTGTTTTCTCCTGCGCTTGTTTGATGAAGAAGCGGGCATTCCCTTTTGTATAAGGATAAGGTAATCCATCCCGGCAGTTATCCCAGATTTTCTTATTGTTCAAATGGAAGGCTAGGGATTCGGTGTCTTGATCTTCCCAGCTCTTGAGCGTATATAAATCCTTTATTACTACAATCATAAGATGTTGTTTTTACTGGATAAGGAAGGATTCTCAAGATAATAGCACAGGTGGTCATATATTTGCCCATTATACATTAACTCCGCTTGGTGAAGCAGCCCTTCGTATATAAATCCATTTTTCTGTAATACACGTTGTGAACGTTGATTGTGAGGATAGCAATTGGCCGTGATCAAATGTAAACCCATTTGGGTGAATCCGTAATTCAATACGCTCTTCACTGCCTCGCTCATGAAGCCTTGTCCCCAGTATTTCTCATCCAGCCAATATCCCAGCATGCGGGCATGCGGATTCTCCCGCTTTGGATCGGGAATGATGCCAATGGAGCCAATGACTTGTTGGGTCTCTTTTGATACGATAGCCCAAACCCCTTCTTTCCCGATAAATATGGTATTTAGTACATCAATGGTCTCTTCGATCGTTTCAAGAGGTTTCCATCCGGCGTTATTGCCTAGGTTTGGATTCTTACAGCTCTCAAAAACATCAGGAGCATCGCTTTCGGTGAAAGGACGGAGCACAAGACGGTTGGTTTCTATATTCGATGTTTGTGTCATATACGGATGTTTATTTAGTCGAGATAGATCATTTTCTTGGTCATCCCACCGTCAATCGTAATATTCTCGCCATTAATGAAATCGTTTTCCTCTTGACAGAGAAATAAGCACATACGGGCGATATCCTCCGGCTTTCCCACCCTTCCGGACGGATGTTGAGCATGATCCTCCGGACGAAGCTGGTCATAATTGTTATTCTGTATCCAACCGGGAGCGATAGAGTTTACCGTGATATGCCATTCCGAGAGCGATAAGGCCAACGCATGTGTCAAAGAATAGATACCTCCTTTAGAGGCGGCATATCCCTCGCTACCGGGTTCACTCATCAAGTAACGAGTAGAGCAGATGTTGATAATCCTGCCGTATGGATTGGGGGTATCGAGAGATTGCCGATGGAGCGCTAATCGCCGGGAAGTGATGAACGCAGGACGTAGGTTTATGGATAATATCTTATCAAAATCCTCTACACTCGTTTCCGTGATGGATGAGAACTGGCTGATACCCGCATTATTGATGATGATATCGATATCGCCCCATTCCTCGATGATCTTTTGCAAGCAATCATCCAAAGCGGTCTTATCGCTAACGTCCACGGGAAAGAACTGAGTTCCGGTTTGTAACGCAGTCTCTTTTCCTGATGCTTCATTTTTATCACAGAACGCTACTCGATGGCCGGCTCCCCTGAACGTTCTCACGATGGCTTTTCCGATCCCCTCGGCCCCACCGGTAATGAAGACTCTTCTTGTTTTATGGAGTGTCTTCGTGTTGTGACTGGTTCTTGTCCCGGAGGTTTTCCGGGCTTGATATTGCTCGTATTTTTTTTCCAAATAATTGTCTGCCATGATCCATTATTATGTTGAAAGAACAAATATAGCATTTAACTAAATAGGTTGTGTGCTTGTTTATAAGGTAAAGATCATTTAGAATCATGAAAATAGCGATTAGCGGTGCGAGTGGATACATAGGACAGCATCTTACTCTTTTTTTCACGGAAAAGGGTGATGAGGTGGTTCCTTTAGGAAGGAACCTGTTCAAGGAGGAGAATTTCGATGAGCTATGCCATCGTGTGGAATCGTGTGATGTGGTCATTAATCTGGCGGGTGCTTCCATCAATAAGCGCTGGACAAAAGCGTATAAACAAGAATTATATGATAGTAGAATCCGGACAACCCATCAGTTAGTAAATGCCATAAATACTCGGGATATTCTCCCAAAGTTGTTTATATCAACTTCTGCCGTGGGCTATTATCCCACATCCGGAGAATATGACGAATATAACAATCGGCAAGGTGAGGATTTCTTGGCCCGGTTATGTGGCGCATGGGAAAAGGAAGCGCATGCGTGTTTCCCGGATGTGCGGTTTGTGATTGCCCGGTTCGGGGTCGTACTCTCGGAGGATGGCGGGGCATTGAGACAGATGCTTCATTTGCAACGTCTCTCCGGGATAGGTGTGGTGATAGGCGATGGCCAACAGAGTTTTCCGTGGATCAGCGTGCATGACTTGTGCCGCTCTTTTGATTTTATGATACAAAATAGTACGTTGAGAGGAGTGGTCAATCTTGTCTCTCCGCAATGTATTACCCAAAAGCAACTGGCATATGCGCTGGCGAGAGCAGATGGAATCCGCTGGGTTATGCCTTTGCCTACATTCATTTTCCGACTGATGTTCGGTGAAGGGGCTTCGTTTGTAACGGAGGGGCAAACGGTTCATCCTACGAAATTATTGGAGTCTGGTTTTACGTATGATTATCCGACAATAGAAAAGCTTATGAATATAACAGATCATCGTACCGTGCAGGCACTGGATGTCCGCCGGTATATGGGAAGGTGGTATGAGATCGCCCGTTACGAGAATCATTTCGAGAAAGGTATGACGGATGTTACGGCTACTTATACATTGCGATCGGATGGAAGAATCCGTGTGGAAAACGAGGGGTTTAAAGATGGAATCCATAAAAAAGCAGTAGGCCGGGCGAAACAGCCGGAACCAGAAAATAGTCCGGGTAAATTGAAAGTCGCTTTCTTTTTATGGTTCTATTCAGATTATTATATCTTCGAACTCGACGAACATTATCAATATGTTGTGGTAGGAAGCAGTTCTGACAAGTATCTCTGGATTTTGAGTCGTGATAAATCCTTGCCGGAAGCGGTTATGGAAGATTTACTCGGCAAGATAATGAAACGAGGATATAATATCTCTAAATTGGTTTATAACAGAATTTGATTACATAGTTTCCAAAATTAGTATTGATAGTAATCTAGGCTACTATCAATACTAATTGCGTTTTTTATAGATACTAATTGCTATTACCCTGCCATTTACTTCAATTGTTTTCCATCAGCAAAGGCATTTCCTACCTTTTCGCCCACTCTCAAATAGTCGTTGTTGAATGGATCAAAGATGATGGGAGCGGCTTTAGCTACATTCACCTTGCCGTTCTCATCAAGTACACGCTCGTCAACACTGACATTTACGATCTCGCCACGGAGTATGCAAGTATCCGGATCGTAATCTTTCAATTTACATTCGATAGCCACGGCCAATTCGTCGATCAACGGAGCATCTACGAAGTCTGATTTTGTAGCGTGAAATCCTGCTTTGGCAAACTTGTCGGTAACTTTATTGCCCGACACGATACCTACATAATCACAAGCCACGACATGATCGGCATCTGCCATGCTTACCGTGAAAGCTCTACGCTTCAGGATATTCTTAACTGTCTTGTGACCGGCGCTAAGACACATGCTGATCTCATTCATCTCACTGATACCGCCCCAAGCGGCGTTCATCGCGTCGGGAGTTCCATCTTCTCCATACGTGGCGATAATAAATACGGGTTGCGGATAGCTCAAAGGCTTCGCACCAAAATTCTTTCTCATAATCATTTATTTTTTAGTCCAATTCTTGATATCTTCTTCTGTCGCTCCGTTCATCAACTTCCCTTTTTGCCAGTTCACATCCGGATAGGCTTTCCGCAATTCACTCTCTGCGTTCGAGATATTGCTGCTGCCTGATGTGGCGAATGGAATAACGGTTTTACCCGAGAGATTGTATTTCTCCAAAAAGGTGTTGATGAGTCTTGGAGCTTGATTCCACCAGATGGGAAATCCTAGGTAAACGGTGTCATACTCCGCTAGGTTCTTCAAATCATCGATAATAGCCGGTCGTGATGTAGGATCGTCCATCTCTACGCTGCTGCGTGAGGATTTATCCCGCCAGTTCAGATCGGCGGAGGTATAGCTTTTCTCAGGTTGGATCTTGTGAAGATCACCACTGACAATAGATGCGACTTGTTGTGCCGCTTTTTCAGTATTTCCCGTTGCCGAGAAGTAAGCCACTAAAACTTTTGTCCCTTCGGCAGCCTTTTGCGCATAAGAGGCGATACATACCATTGAGACCATGACCATGAATAATACGATTCGTTTCATACTTCTTGAATTTTTGTTGTTTTTATATGCATTACGAGAATGCTATGTGTTTATGGCGATAAAGATAGGAGAGAAAAATGAAACAGTTTGTACCCAAATTACGGATATATCTGATATTTTTGGCGATATGATCTGTATCTTTGTAAAGCGATTAACTAAAAGAAGAAAATATCATGCTTGCGTACACTTATATTGAACAAGGGAAATTTGAATTGCGGGAGAAACCGATACCGGAAATACAGGATTCACGGGACGCTATCGTACGAGTGACTTTGGGTAGCATCTGTTCTAGCGATCTTCATATTAAACACGGTAGCGTACCACGTGCGGTACCCGGAATAACCGTTGGGCATGAGATGGTTGGTGTGGTGGAAAAGGTGGGTGCCGATGTTACTGCAGTCAAGCCGGGTGACAGGGTGACCGTGAATGTGGAGACCTTTTGCGGAGAGTGTTTCTTCTGCCAGCGTGGATATGTCAATAATTGTACCGATCCCAATGGCGGTTGGGCGTTGGGCTGTCGTATCGATGGGGGGCAGGCGGAGTATGTCCGGGTTCCTTATGCGGATCGAGGCTTGAATCGTATCCCGGATACGGTCAGTGATGAGCAGGCTTTGCTGGTCGGTGATGTGTTAGCGACAGGTTTTTGGGCTGCCCGCATCTCGGAGATCTCGGAGGAGGATACGGTTCTCATCATTGGCGCTGGTCCTACGGGGATCTGTACCTTGTTGTGCGTGTTGTTGAAGAGGCCGCGACGTATCATTGTTTGCGAGAAGTCTCCGGAAAGGGCCCGGTTCGTTCGCCAGCGTTATCCGGAAGTCTTGGTGACAGATCCCGAAAACTGTAAGGAATTTGTTCTTCGTAACAGCGATCATGGCGGTGCGGATGTCGTATTGGAGGTAGCGGGGAGTGAGGATACCTTCCGTTTGGCATGGGATTGTGCTCGTCCGAACGCCATTGTCACCATCGTCGCCCTCTATGATAAACCTCAGCTTCTTCCTTTGCCAGACATGTATGGCAAGAACTTGACGTTCAAGACTGGTGGGGTGGATGGCTGCGATTGCGCCGAGATTCTTAACCTAATAGAAGAAGGTAAGATAGACACGACGCCTCTTATTACCCATAAGTTTCCATTGAACGAGATTGAGGAGGCTTACCGTGTTTTCGAAAACAAGTTGGATGGGGTTATAAAGGTGGCGATTGAGGGGAATCTCATCAAACCTGTCTTTGTTTTGCCGCATACACCTTGATTCTCTCCTCGCAACATTGTCGCGTGATATCCCGGAGTAGCTCTACTTTGGGGATAAGCGCCTTGATATCTTCTTTAGTGATGCGGAAGTGTAAACTATAACGAGCTTGAATGTATGCGTCCTGTATCAAATCGAAAAGTCGTTTTTCCTCTTCTGTATTTCGTGGAAAGGCTTTGGATGACTCTAGCGAATGCGTTTTAGCTCTGGCTGATAATTTTATCAGGCTGTGCTCCTTGGGACTGTATAGTGTAAAAGTCAAGATTATGCTATTGTAATAATTTTCACAAGCTTGATGAAGAAAAAAGGATGCCTCTTTATAATCAGTCTCATTTCCCGCTAATATGGCATACTTTAAAAATTTATTCGCACGTTCAAACCTAGCATTGTAATATTCCTCAGCCAACTCTTTTATCTCCCGATAGTTCAGTTTACGGCGGCGGGCCAACTTATAACGGCCGCTGTTGTAAAGCATGATACCCTCTCGCTTGATATCGGTATAGAAGTATCGGTTTTTATCGATGGCTTTATTCAAGTCGTCGATGCTTTCGTCTATAAATTGTACGGTAGTGGATTCGTTTCTGTTCATCCCTTTGTAGTAATTATCAGTGGCCTTGCTTAGGATATGGCTTATAACGTGTCTTTGGAAACGGGTATTGGTAACTACCAAGATATCATAATCGCTCATAAAACAGGTGCGAATACCATATTCAATACGTTGGTCGTAGTCAACATAGGTATTCCTAGCATAACTTCCGTATAGGATAATCATCTCACAATCGGGAAGTACTTCCAGTACGCACTCTACAATTCTTCTGAGCTCATCCCGTTTCTGTTCGGGAAGGTAGTTGATGGATGTTTTCATTCTTCGTTTATCTATTGCTTATCATTTTGTTGAATTAAAAATAACCAGTCCCTTTATCGTCAACAGATACTTTTGTCGAGGATGTTTGGGGCTATCCGGGTAGAGAGGGGTAACAAGGCCACTTTGAATAGCTGGTGTCAAATAGTTGGCAATAAAAGTGGGACGATGTTTTAACTCTATTTTCTCCATTATCACTTTCAATGAATATCGTTCTGTCCCGATTGCCTTTACGATAGTTAAAAGCGGTGCGCCGAGCTGTTCGGCTAGCTTGTTCGGTACTTGTTCGGTACTTGTTCGGTCGACTTGTCCGGTTGGCTGTTGTGGGGCATTGATGATCATTGTTCTATTTTTCAATTCATTGTTTTCTCCCATCATTAAGTTTCTGAAGAATGCAACCAAGAAACTCATATCCGGTTCAACGTCTTTTCGCACATTTCTATAATTCGCACGAACCAGCGCATTACGGAAGTACCAAGAGTTGTCGGCAAACAAATCATTGTTCACGTCAAAACCGATGCTACGCAAATACTTTATCGCAAATACTGCCGTAGTACGGGTGTTACCCTCACTACCACGGATGTATGATTCGAAATCTAGGTCCATATGTATCCAATCATGATTATAAACAGGCAATAAAGATATAAAATATCCTACTATGTGATCGTGAAAAGATGAAGAAGTTGTATTGCTCCGATCTTTTCAATACCTTAGATTTTCTAGAACATAGACTTTGTGAAAATATCTACAATATCTACCACTCTATTCTATACTCTCTGTAAATAAGAATATTACCTATAGGTTGTAGATATCCAAACATCTACAATTATTATCTAATATCTACCACTTGTTATTGATTTTCATGTATTTTTCTTTGCGAATGAAGAGAATAAGTGTTATATTTGAAGAATACTGAAAATCTAAAAGATATGATAGAAAAACTCGATTACGCTATGGTGCCGACAGGCTTCGTACATTGTTTTAATGGAAATTGTAAGAACGCCAACCGCTGCTTGCGGCATCAAATCATCCGTTTTATCCCAGATACACTTTGGGCGGTGAGCGTCGTGAATCCCGCACGTACCAACCCGGCCGGAAAATGTGCGGCCTTTATGGCTGATACTCCCGTGCAATACGCTGTCGGCATGGACCACCTATTAGACCAGATACCTTATCTGGAGGCGAAACGCATCAAGCAACGTCTGTTGATGACATACGGTAAGAATAAGTTTTACCAGTTTAAGCGCAAGGAAAGAACCTTCTCACCCGAAGACCAACAGTATATCCGTCAGGTCTTTCGGGCGTACGGAGTAGAGGATGAGCCAGTCTTTGATGCTTGGCAGAGTGGCTACCGATGGACGAAAGGATAGGAGCTAATAAGAGTTTCCTTTAGGAGAACAAATAGTTTCTCTTAGGGAAAACAAAAGTTTCTCCGAGAGGAAACTCTTGTTTCTTTAGGAAGAAACAAGAGTTTTGTTAAGGGAAAACTTTTGTTTTTCTATGTAAAAAACTATAAATATAAGACATTCAACTTCTTAAATAATAGATTGGACATGAAAATAACCAAGCAAACAGCCTACCGACATACCGTCGCGCAACGGGCGATGCGTATGGAGGAGATCGTGGTATGGGTAAAGGATGAGCGGACGAGGGATAAGCTTGCGCTCTTTCGAGAGAAATTAAGGCGGGCTTATCCCGATAAGCGGTATCCGTTTACCCGGAAATTACCTCAGTTGCTCTTTGCCGGAACTTTTCGAAAAGGCGAGTTGAAGGAGTATAATGGCTGGATTTTGCTGGAGATCAATCGATTGAAGAGCATAGAAGAGGCTTTGTCCTTGAAACAGAAAATAGTGGAATATCCGCAGACACTGTTCGCTATGATCGGCTCTAGCGGACGGAGCGTGAAGTTCGTGGTGGCTTATACCTATCCCGACGGGTCGCTTCCCCGTTCGCGTACGGATGCCGAGGTTTTTCATGCGCACGCTTACCGACATGCGCTCAAGACGTATGAGCCTCGCCTTTCTTATCCCATCGAGCTGAAACGTCCGGTGCTGGAGATGGGCTGTCGTCTCAGCTATGATGCCGATGTGTATTACAATCCGGACGCCCTTACCATTCATCTGGAGCAGCCTGTGGCTATGCCCGACGAAAGCGCCTATCAAGAACGGTTCGAAAAACGGGTGCCGGTACCGGTGGAGAGTGCCGGGCAGACGCTTTATGACCAATACCGTTACGTCGCTATCCAATATGAATTCGCTTTGCAACGGGCTTTGGAGGAACATGGGAGTTTGAGCATAAAGATGGATTTCAAACCTTTGTTGGTCACTCTTGGAAGACTTTGTTTCGCGGCTGGGGTGGAAGAGGAGGATTGTGTGAAGTGGACGATGCTCTATCTGGGGAATCTGATTTCGGAAGTGGAGATCCGGGAGACCTTGAGGCAGTCTTACCGCTTAGCTTCCGATTCTGATTTTGGCAGTACGTCCCTTTACAAGCCGGAGCAACTACAGAGCTTGAAAATGGAGGAGTTTATGAACCGCCGTTACGATTTCCGGTACAATCTGATGTCTGGCGGACCGGAATATCGGGAGAAAAACACGTTCTGTTTTGACTATCGCCCCGTGACGGATCGTGTGCTGAACAGTATCGCCTTGAATGCCCAGAAAGAAGGGTTGCAGCTATGGGACAGGGATGTACGGCGTTTTGTCTTTTCGGACCGGATCCGGGACTATGCGCCTATCGAGGACTATTTGACCCGCTTGCCCGTGTGGGATGGCAGGGATCGCATCCGTCCGCTGGCCGCACGCATCCCTTGCGACAACGCGCAATGGGAAGAGTTGTTTTACACTTGGTTTCTATCTATGGTGGCGCACTGGCAGGGACGTGACAAACAGCATGGCAACAGCCTTTCCCCGCTCTTGGTGGGCGGGCAGGGGTGCGGGAAGTCCACGTTCTGTTTCAATCTGTTGCCACCAGACTTGAATACGTATTACACGGACAGCATCGATTTCAGCAAGAAGCGGGATGCCGAACTCTATCTTACCCGTTTCGGATTGATCAATATGGATGAGTTCGACCAAGTGAGCGCGAGGCATCAAGGTTTCTTGAAACATCTGTTGCAGAAGCCGGTCGTAAATGTGCGCAAGCCTCATGCCACGCAGGTGGAATCGGTGAAGCGTTACGCTTCCTTTATCGCTACGAGCAACCATACGGATTTGCTGGGCGATCCTTCCGGCAGCCGCCGTTTCATTTGTATCGAGGTGAAAGGGATGATAGACAATGCCCAGCCTATCGATTATCTCCAGCTCTATGCGCAAGCGGTCGCCGCCTTGAATAATAACGAGCGTTATTGGCTGACGCACGAGGAAGAGGCCTCGCAGATGCAAGCGAACGAGGCGTTTCAACAACGTCCTTTGTTCGAGGATTTGTTTTTCCAATATTATCGTCCCGCTTCGCATAAGGAGGAAGGTTTGAAGATCTCTGCCGGAGAGATCTACCTATCGCTGCAAAAAAAGAGCGGCGTAAAACTTCCGATGAGCAATGTCTCCGTCTTTGGTCGTTTCTTGAAAAAGATAGGGCTTAAGACGCAGTTAGCGAGTAGGGGACGGTTGTATTTAGTGGTCGAAAAGTAGTAAATGATGGTAGATGTAAGTTGTTGGTGGTAGATGTTTTATTATCTACCACCATTAGATAAACGATTTATAACTAGTTGCTTTGATGGATAATGGTAGATGTGGTAGATGATTCCTGACCTTCTACGATCGATACTTATTTATCCTTTATGATTTCATGTAGCATGGATACTTTTTCTTGCTCGGCCTTTAATAATCGTTCGTAAAGCTCGACTACTTTATCAACGGGATTGAATGTCAGATTTTGTACATATCCATAATTTTGGGCTTCATCATGCCAAGAACCGGAGAAAGAGTGCTCACGCCAAGGTCCGGCATTTACGGAAGCATTATCTTGCCACGTTCCAGAAAAAATATTGATAGATGTTCCTTCATTCAATTCCGTGATCGCCTCTACCGGAATATCAAAAGCCTTGCAAATCTTTTCCAGTACATCGGGATCCAATACATCTTTTTTCTCATAACCGGAGAAAGTGGCTTGTGATACGCCAATCATATCGGCGGCTACTTCTTGCTTAATGCCTCTCCATTCCCTCCAACGTTTTACGTTGGCTCCATGACTATTTTTTCTGGTAGTTGTTGTTTCCATGTCAGTTTATATTGATCCTGTCGCAAAAGTAAGTATTAAATCTGAGTTATCTTACTATTGCATCAGATATACTGGGTAACTATGTCAAAATATAGTTCAGTTTCGCAGGAATTGAAACTCGTCCGTTTTATCTTCTTGGATGTGAGAAGAAGCAAGAAATAATCCTGTTCTGTGTTGTTCGTTAAAGATTTTCATAGTCTGTCAAACGGATTTCATCATCCTCTCCGCTATATCCTACTTTTGTTCTATAGGTTTACAACAGCGGCGGATTCCGAAAAGCCCAGTACTTCCCACTGGTACGAAAGGTATCGTTGAAATAGGTGGTGCATCCATGCAGATTACTTTTATTCCAAAATCAACTACGGGTCAGAATAAGGATGTTATTTTCCATTCGAAATATGGTAGTGTTTATAGCAAAAGCTATCTTAAAGGTGGAGCGAATACTGTGCGTGATGCAGGTGATTATAACGAAGTTTCGGATTTGCCAACTATCCGAAGTTATTTTGATCCATCTCTTGGTTTTTATGGGCTTGGAGGTACTATCAACGGAGTAGACAAGAAAAAGGGTGAAAATAGTTTTGTAAACTATGTACTGTCTTTTACAGATCGCGGTGAGGAATTCGCTGCTAACACTCTTTATTTACGATGGGTTATTAATCAATTAGGTCTGACAAATGAAGGTAGAATAGAACCTCTAGATTCGGACTGGACTAAAGGTGCCGCATATGATATTATCATCAATGAAGTAACTCCGGAAGAATTTAATTATCCATTAACCCAATTAAAACTAAATTAACATGGATTCTGTAAAAGACATGAAATACAGAACATTGTTATTTTTAATGCTTACCGTCGTTCTCATGCTGTCATCGTTATGAATGGCAACGCAAAGACAGACATAATGACCGCCTGCGATCTTGGAGGTCATTATGTGGCTGTTTTTACCGGCAAACCCGTTCATAGTGGTCGCATATCTTTATCCCACTTCTGGCGCTTCCCAAACACCTGTTTTGTTCATTCGATAGCTTCTCTCTATCTTTTGGGAAGAGTCTGCCTCCAGCGCATAGAGTATTTCACGACAGAACTCCAGAGTGGCAAATCCGTTGGCGGTAATAATGTTCCCGGCTCTGACGGCTGGTTCATTTATATAAAGACTTTCACCTGTATAATTTGTCCCAGCAAATTGTTTGAGGTAATCCAATCCGTTACTGGTATGATTTACATGGTTCAAGAAACCGTGCCTGCCAAGAAAGACGGAGGCGTTACAAATTCCGGCTACCAGCCTCTTCTTCTCGATAGCCTCTTTTACCAGAGGAACAATGGCTTTGGCTTCAGGAGTGAACCAGCTCATGCCACCTATTAATACGATTCCTGCATAATCGGCCGGAATGTCATGGATCCCATAGTCGGGGAGCACCTTGAATCCTCCGATCGATACAACCGGCTCTTTCCTGACAGATACGGTTTTAACTATATATTTGCTTTCACTTCCGGGTTCAACACCTGCATTGAGGTTTGGAGCGATATAAGCTCCTTCCCAGTCGGCAAAGTCTTTTAACAAGACGAATAGAATTTCTTTTTTCATTATTTATTGTATTTATCGAAGTTATACTTCTTTCTAATCTCATTTTGCTCGTTAGGCGAAAGAGATTTGCGATCGATACTTATTTATCCTTTATGATCTCATGGAGCATAGCCACCTTTTCTTGCTCGGCCTTTAACAATCGCTCGTAAAGCTCAACTATTTTATCAACGGGATTGAATGTCAGATGGAGAGACTATAATTCTCTATTTAGGGTTTAATTATTCCAATGAACTCTCCGATAACTTTAAATTCATTACAGTCCACATTATCGATTGAAATAGATTTATAGTCCTTGTTTTTGGGCTCAAGAACTATTTTTTCGTGTTCCCATTCTCCAGTTTTAGAATATTTCTTTAGGCTGGTATAAGTTTTAATAGAATAATTACCTACGTTATCGCCATCATAGAAGTTTATGTGCTGGGTTAAAACTATTTTTCCTTGTCTACTACCAACAGGGTTTGCTCTGAACACGCAATAATCTCCATCATGAATTGTTGGTTCCATAGAATTACCTTTGGCTTGTACAACAAACATATTTTTGTCTAATTTGCCCAGATTTGATACTTTTATCCATCCTAATTTATTTACTTCATCACCTTCTCCAAAATAGCCACATGCTGCTTGAATTGTATATAATGGAAGATATTCTGAAAATTGGTCTTCTGGTATAATATCTTCACAGATCTCGATTGTTTTAACTTTTTCTGTAAATAGTAGCTTCTCTGTATTATGATTAATAACAGGAAAAAACTGTTTTAAATAATTCCTTAAGGAGTCATTACATACGTAAATATATGTACCTTCCATACCTCTTTCTAAGATAGTTGTATAGATGTTCTTTATGTAAGCAAGTAGAATGGAATCATTCTCTATTCCCATTTTTCCCTTGTTGTCTTTATATCTCTTTTTATAAATAAAAATACGATTCTTTTCATTGTCATAATCAATTTCTGGTCCTAGAATAATACCTGCATAATTAAGATCGAATCCTTGAGTTGTATGGATACAGCCAATTTCATTGATTGAGTTTGGGGAATTGATCCAATCTGTATCTGTTCTGTTCCATATATATTTATAACCATTAATTTCTATGTCAAATAGATTCTCTTTTATTATTGAGCTTAATGATTTTCCTTTTGTTCTCCAATCCCAAGCATATCCTGCTATATTTCTGCAAAGTCCGACTTCCTTATTTTTCTTTTTTATCTCAGATATCATGTCGTCAACATCTTCATATAATTTCAGATCATATTCTTTAAAAGTAATTTTTGACTTTTGTTTACAATCTAAAATATTCTGGATATATTGAATATAATCATTTCCTCCTTTACAACGAAGTTGAGAAGTCAGTTTATACTTGTAATTATGTTTATTTTGAAGTAGAAGAAAAAATCTTTCAGGATCTACATCTGTTGGTTTGATGGATTGTCCTGAATCATAGAAGAAAAATTGATATTTGCTCTTTTTTAAGATCCAATCAAGCTCCGTCCCTTTCTTCCCTAATCCTAAAATCTCATTCTTATGATCAAAAGTTTTATAGTCTCCGGGGCTAGCTAAACCATATCGTTGTCTTAATCTATGAGATTCATCAATAATCAGAATATCATATTTGTCTTGTGAATTAGCGACATCTGCAGGACTAAGAACCATATTGGGACTTAATCCTTTAATACCTTTGAATACCTTTTTTAATGTCTTACGAAAATTTTGCATAGGGACAACATATCCCATTTTTAAATTATAATTGAGCCCATTTGCGATTAAGTTAAGGTCTTCTTCCAAATTATTTTCCTCTATAGCCCAATTAGTCTCATTTTGAGCATCTACTAAAAGTTTTAATAAAAAGATACCTAAAATGGACTTTCCTGTTCCTGCTCCACCATCAATAATGGATATTCGGGGAATACCATTGGATAGGTCTGTTTTCAATCTTTCGATTATTTGGTATGTTATCTTATATTGTTCTTCTGTTAATGTCTTATATGGAGAATATTTAAACAAATCACTATTTTCAATGATTCTAATATCTTGAGTAACTATATTGTGTTTTTTTAAAATTTGCCAAATATACTTGAATTCTTTTTGGTATTCCTCTCGTTGATAGTAATGGTGAAAATGTTGACCTCCATTTCCATTTTGTAACTGATATTTACCATCAGAGGCAATATATTTGATAAGAAAAGCTTCAAGATCTAAAATTACGGATTTATTAAAAGCAGGATTGTGGATAATATGAATGCTTTTAAGTTTTTTTCGTTTTGGATTATTCCAATGCTGATTTATGCGATTACATATATTAGTTGTTTCTCCAATATATGCCAACCTTTTTCCATTATCTTCAATTATATATACAACAGGCCATTTGTCTCCGAATGTTGATTCTTTCAATTCGGAAAAAGTCTTTTTATTAAAAATGTAATCTGTTATTTTTGTGTGATAATTTCTAATCATAATTCGCTATATTTCTTTGCACAGCCTTTTGCTTTGTCTATAGGATACTTTTCTGCGTTTCTTTTTAGTTTAGTTAAGACGATGTCTTTAATGTCTAAATTATATTTATAAGCAATTAAGAAAGCATAGTTAATGATGTCTGCTAGTTCCTCTTTTATTTTATCTATTTTAACATCTTCTGCGCTTTTCCATAAAAATGCTTCGTTTAGCTCAGAGGCTTCAATAGAAAGAGCTAGAGCTAAATCTTTGCCATTATGGAACTGATCCCAATCTCTATCTTCTGAGAATTGAACGATTTGTTCCATGATCTCGTTTATGTCAGATTCTTTGCTTTGCATACTTTATCCTTTTGGGTTCAATAATGACAAAGTTAGAAAAACTATTGAAATAATAAAAAAGGAAATCTTAAATAGTTTTAGATGTGATGTGGAGAAGTTTATATTATAATTAATAGATTTCTTCTGTATTTTATTTGCCGATACAAAAATGCCGAAATATATTCCCCAACACCTGATCCGTCGTAACCTCTCCTACGATATCCGATAAATGGAATATACACTCCCGTAAATCTTGCGAGATGAAATCCCCGGAAAGGCTGGAGTTCAACCCTTCTTGTACCCTATGTATAGCTTCCAGCGCATGCGTAAGTGCCTCGAAGTGGCGGGCATTCGTTACGATGATGTCGCTTTGGTGGAGGGTGGGAATGGAAGAGACTTCCGTGAGGAGTTGTTGTAGCTCTGCGATATGCAGCTTGCCTTTGGCGGAAATAGCGATTTGATGCCAGCCTTCGGTGGGGAAAGAGAAGGTTGGGAGAGAGGATGTGGGTAATACATCGCATTTGTTCATCGCTAAGATAACAGACTTATTTGTTAATCTCGGAGCTATTTCTTGATAGAAAGCCTCGAAATCCTTGAGGTCACGGGTTAAGTCGTACATGAGGATGACGATTTGCGCTTGGTCTAGAGCCTTGAAACTACGTTCAATACCGAGAGCTTCGATCGTATCGCTTGTTTCACGGATACCGGCGGTGTCGATGAAACGGAAGAGCTGGCCGTTGATATTGATCGTATCCTCGATAACGTCACGGGTCGTTCCGTGGATGTCGCTGACGATCGCTTTATCCTCGTTCAACAAGGCGTTTAGTAAAGTAGATTTGCCGGCGTTCGTCTTACCGATGATGGCGACGGGAATACCGTTTTTGATAGCGTTACCTACGCTGAAAGATTGGGCGAGTTTGGAGATGACCTGTTCGATATGATCCGCAAGCGTGCGAAGCTCGCTACGATCAGCGAACTCCAATTCCTCATGGTCACTGAAATCCAGTTCCAGCTCCATGAGAGAGGTGAAATGGAGCAGTTGGTTCCGAAGTTCGGCGAGTTCCCTACTGAAACCACCTCGCATTTGGCTTAGAGCCAAACGATGTTGACCAGCCGAAGTGGAGGCGATTAAATCCGCAACGGCCTCCGCTTGGCTAAGGTCCATCTTGCCATTCATGAAAGCACGTTGCGTATATTCACCCGGTTGCGCTATACGGCATCCGCTGGAGATAAGGGATTGCAGGATTTGTTGTTGGATATACGTCGAGCCGTGGCAGGTGATTTCCACCGTATCTTCCCCCGTGAAAGAATGGGGGGCACGGAAAACAGCGGCGATCACCTCATCTATGGTTTCGTCATTGTTACCGACGATGGAACCATACGTTAAGGTATAAGCCTTTTGGGTAGATAAACTCTTACCTGCCTTCTTCGGCCGGAATATCCGATCACAAATCTTGAAAGTATCCGGTCCGGAGACACGAATCACTGCGATTCCTCCTACTCCCGGAGCTGTAGATATAGCGCAAATTGTACTCATTCCGTCTATTAAACCGTTATTAATTCATACGCTTGAGAACCTAGTCCGATTTCTTCCGCATAACGTAGGCCGGCTTGCCAGTTCGTATCCGGATGAATCAAATGGAATTTATCCTCTCCCTCAAGGTGTTCGTGAGGATGAGCCTCGGCTAATTTATTACCTCCGATGATAGGAGCGTTGATAACCATATCGGCGCAAGCCTTATCCAAGGCCACCGGATCGAAAGACGCGGCGATCCCCAAATCTGGGATGATGGCGGCATCGTTATGATTCCAGCAATCGCACTCCGGAGATACGTTCATGATAAAACTAACATGGAAATGGGGCTTGTCTGATAATACGGCTTTGGTGTACTCGTCGATCTTGTAATTCAATCGCTCGGAAGTATCACCTTCGCCCATTACGGCACCGTCGTATTGGCAAAGAGCCACACATTGCCCGCAACCTACACAACGCTCGTAATCAATTTCGGCCTTTCGGTTGTTATTCAAATGGATGGCATCGTGAGCACAGTGCTTTACACAGATGTTACAGCCTTTACAAGCCTCCGTATCGATACGAGGCTGTGAGGCGCAATGTAATTCCAGTTTACCGCCTACGCTGGCGCATCCCATCCCGAGGTTTTTCAGCGCACCGCCGAAACCGGCTTGCTCGTGACCTTTGAAATGGTTCATGGAAATGATGATATCGGCATCGGCGATAGCGGCACCTATTTTCGGGGCCTTGCAATATTGCCCGTCAATCTCGATTTCCCGGTAGTCCGTACCTTTCACGCCATCGGCGATGATAACGTTGCAACCGGCGGACATGGGATTGAACCCATTTTCCATGGCGCTTTGAAGATGATCGACAGCGTTGGAGCGGCGGCCCGAGTATAAGGTGTTACAATCGGTAAGGAACGGTTTCGCGCCTAATTCACGTAACAGGCTTACCAAGCGAGCGGCGTAATTAGGACGAATGTATGCCAAATTCCCCGGTTCACCAAAGTGGATCTTAATGGCTACAAATTGATTTTTGAAGTCGATATTGGCGATACCGGCACGTTTTACCAGACGTTCCATCTTATCCAGCAGGTTGCTGCTGGGGGTCGTGCGTAAATTAGTAAAGTAGACTTTGGATGTATTCATCTTTTTATTGGTTTAGTGTTGACAAAGGTACGAAAAACACGGAACATTTTTTATATTCGCGTAAAACAGATTTGTATATGGACTTGCTTCAGCGGAATCATCAGCTATTGTTGAAAGGAATAAATTGTACATTCCTGCGTTATTTGCATGCACGGATAGAGTGGGAGGATCGGTTAATCGGCATCTTCGGCTCTCGAGGGGTTGGTAAGACTACCTTGTTGTTACAGCATATTAAGTTGAAATTTGAAGATTCACGGGAAGCCCTGTATGTGAATCTGGATGATTTCTGGTTTGAGACACATTCATTGACCGATGCGGTTAAGGAGTTCCTGCAAGCCGGGGGGCATTATTTGTTTTTGGATGAGATCCATTTCTATTCGGGCTGGATGGAAGAGGTCTCAACTTTATTGGATGCCAACCCCGCCTTAAAGATTGTTTTCGCTACCACTTCTTTGTACTCGCGGACAGAGGTGCGGAACGGGTTAAGGCATGAGGCTGCTTTTTATACCATGCATCCGATGTCGTTCCGTGAATTCCTTTCTTACGAAAGCATTCTGGATAAAGACCCCATTCCGTTGGAGGATATCTTAGCGAACCATCATGATTTGGTGAAGGAAATTAATGCGGAGATGAATATTGTGCCGATTTACCGGAACTATCTGGAACATGGATGTTATCCTTTTTATTGGCAAGACCCGGATATGTATTATTTCCGTCTGCAAGAATTAGTGAGAAAAGAGATTTGCCGGGATTTGCCTTCGGTGGTTTCTATTTCGATGAGTAATCTGGAACGAGCTCAAAAATATTTTATGATGGTGGCTGAGTCGGCTCCTTTACGTCCGAAATCGATTGATGTAACCCGTAAGATAAATATGCTTCGTCAGCAAAGCGATAGCCTGTTGCGTTTCTTCCATGATATGAGGCTTATTTATTACTCGGCAGACCAACTGGGAACCACTCCGGCCAAGCAGAAAGTCTTTATGGGGGATACCAACTTGATGATCTCTTTTTTCGGAGATAAGGAAAATCGGCAATTGGTGTGTGAAACCTATTTCTTAAGCCAGATACGTTCTGTGGCGAGCGTGGAATTCATGGAGAACGGGGATTTCTTGATCGGTGGTAAGTATATCTTCGCCGTAGGTGATCCCTTAAGAGGATATGATCGTCTCCGATTCGTACCCGACGCTTATGCGGCTGTCTACGGATTACCGAAAAGCGTGTTTAACCGTATGCCGGCATGGATATTAGGATTTAGTTATTGAGAATTTAAAAATAGGATTGCTATGTTAGAATGCATGAAGAATAGAAGAAGTATCCGTAAATATACGGATCAGGATATCCCGGAGTCTTTGTTGAATGAATTATTGGAAGTGGCGACTCGTGCCTCGAATACAGGAAATATGCAATTGTATAGTGTCGTGGTTACTCGCGACCCTGCGAACAAGGAGAAACTGGCTCCGGCTCATTTTAACCAGCCGATGATTACGGGGGCACCGGTGGTTCTTACTTTTTGTGCGGACGCGAACCGTTTCGTGAAATGGGCGGAGTGCAGGAAAGCGGAGGCCGGATTCGACAATTTACAAACGTTTATCGCTTCGACGATAGATGCGATGTTGTTCGCCCAGAGTTTCTGCAATGCCGCTGAGGAAAAAGGCTTAGGTATTTGCTATCTGGGTACGACGGCTTATAACGCGGACCAAATCATTGAGGCGCTTTCTCTGCCTCGTCTGGTTGTCCCGATCGTTACGGTTACGGTGGGTTATCCGGCAGAGCCTATACCCGCTCAAGTAGAACGTTTACCATTGGCGGCTGTGGTGCAAAACGAGATTTATACGGACTTTACTCCGGCTTCCATCGATGCCTTGTATAGTGAGAAAGAGGCATTAGAGGTAAATAAGCAGTTTGTAAGGGAAAATAATAAGGAGACATTGGCGCAGGTCTTTACGGACGTACGCTATACGAAAAAAAATAATGAACATTTCTCCGAGGTGCTCTTGAAGGTATTGAAACAACAAGGATTCATGAAGTAAGCCCTAATACTTCTACCTTATAGTTCATAAAGAGTCCACTCTCGAGTACGCCCGTAATCGACTTGAGAGTGGATTCTGTATTTTCAGGGATATAATCCATCCATACGTCAAGGATCATATTGCCATTCTCGGTAATGATCGGTCCATCTTTACCTTTTCCCATACGAAGTTTTATCTCACGGGGATTCAAACGCTGGAGTTTGTCCTCTACATAGGTGAGAGCTTCCGGGAAAATCTCTACCGGGATCGGGAATTTAGCTCCCAACCGCTCCACCTTCTTGGAAGGATCGACGAGTATATAGGTCTGCGGACTGGAACTGATCAATAGTTTTTCCTTGAACATGGCGCCTCCACGCCCTTTGATCAAGTTAAAATGGGAATCTACCTCATCCGCCCCATCGAAGGTCCAGTCCGGCTTGTGGGAAAACAGGCTGGTAACCGGAATGCCTAGCTGGGCGCAAGTCATCCGGATTTCTAATGAAGTGGGGATCGCCAAGATGGAAAGATGTTCCGTCCGGATACGTTCCGCTATGTGCGTCAACGCTAGATAGGAGGTCGAGCCGGAGCCAACACCTATGACTTGCCCGTTTTCGACTTTAGATGCGATAAGGTTCGCTATCTTTATTTTGTCTTCCTTATGGGAGATCTGATTCCCCCATTCCAACGTATCGATTAATGAATGATTCCACTTCATGGTCTTAACATTATTATATACGGTCTAATACAGTTTCAATCAGTTTCTCCAAAGAACCTTTATACTCCGTATTCATATGATTATCCACACGTCCGGCGATAATACAGCATACGGTCATTGCCCGGTGTCCCATAAGAGCGGCCAGACCAGCTAAAGAGGAACTCTCCATCTCGAAGTTCGTAATCTTTCGCCCGTTGTAATCGAAAGCCTCTATTTTCCGGTTCAATTCCGGATCGGTCAAGGGCAAGCGGAGCTCGCGTCCTTGCGGTCCGTAGAAGCCATTAGCCGCGATAGTCGTTCCCCGGATAATATCATTACGGGTGATTTGTTCGATCAACGAAGGGTCTGCCGATACGACATAAGGCCATATGCCGCTAAGCCGCCAATCGAGCTGTTTTATTAATTCAGATTCCAAGTCTGCGTCACGAACGGTATTACTGTTTGCGTAGAAATAAATGACCCCATCGAACCCGATCGATTTCTCCGCGGCCACATAAGTTCCGATCGGGACAAATGGCTGTAACCCTCCGGAAGTTCCGATACGGACTAGGGAAAGTTGCTTGAATTCCGGCTTGATCGTACGGGTCGCGAAGTCAATATTAGCGAGAGCGTCCAACTCATTTAATACGATATCAATATTATCTGTACCGATGCCATGGGATACAACCGTGATACGTTTTCCCTTGTATTGGCCCGTGATGGTATGAAACTCCCGGCTGGAAACCTCACATTCCTGAGACTCAAAATAGGAAGCGACGGTTGTAACCCGTGCGGGATCACCAACAAGTACCACACGATCCGCGAGTTGTTCTGGTTTTAAATGCAGGTGGAAAACACTACCATCCGAATGGATCGCTAATTCTGAAGCGGGGATTGTTCTCATATTCGATCAGATAATTAAGTTTATATTATAATCATGAAAGGGCAAGGTATGAACCCTGCCCTTGGAGATAGTTCTATTTATATAACTATTTTAGTCCTTTAATGGTTTTGATGGAGTACCGGTCGGTTTAGCTATCGCTTCACGCATAGAAGTGTCCGCCTCGATATTCTTCATCTTGTAATAGTCCATTACGCCTAGGTTTCCTGTACGGAAAGCGTCTGCCATAGCCTTGGGAACTTCCGCTTCTGCCTCGATCACCTTGGCACGGGCTTCTTGTGCTTTCGCCTTCATCTCTTGTTCGAGGGCGACAGCCATCGCACGGCGCTCCTCGGCTTTCGCCTGAGCGATATTCTTATCCGCTTGAGCTTGGTCCATTTGCAAGAAAGCGCCGATGTTCTTACCTATATCGATGTCGGCGATATCGATGGAAAGGATTTCGAAAGCTGTTCCGGCGTCAAGTCCTTTGCGAAGCACTAACTTCGAGATAGAATCAGGGTTTTCCAATACGGTCTTATGACTTTCAGAAGAACCAATGGAAGATACGATACCTTCACCTACACGGGCTAAGATCGTCTCTTCTCCGGCACCACCCACTAATTGTTTGATATTCGCACGAACGGTGACACGTGCCTTGGCGATCAGCTGGATACCGTCTTTCGCTACCGCCGTTACCGGAGGGGTATCGATCACTTTCGGGTTTACCGACATTTGTACAGCCTCGAATACGTCACGTCCGGCCAAGTCGATAGCGGTAGCCATCTGGAAGGGAAGGTCGATATTGGCTTTCGATGCGGAAACCAGTGCATGCACTACTTTCTCGACATGCCCGCCTGCTAAATAGTGCGCTTCCAGCTCGTCGCGCGTAAGCGTCTTTATTCCTGCCTTATGCGCTTCGATCATCGCACGAGTGATGATGTAGGGAGGAACCTTTCGGATACGCATCAAGAACAACTGGATCAAGGAGATATTGACTCCCGATACTTTGGCCGAAATCCATAACAGAAACGGCACATAATAGAAAAAGATTGCCAGCAGAAGTACTGCGGCCCCCAATAGGATAAGTGGCAAAAAGGTTATTTCCATATATAAAAAATTAAGCGTGAATATTTGTTTCTTCTTTAGGACGGACAATTACGTTGTAACTGTCTACCCTGATCACTACGATCGGCGTATTCTCGTCGATTAACTCGTCTTGAGATTTCGCTTCCACGTTAATACCTTTAATCCGGGCCTTGCCGATAGGAGCCAAGCGGGAGAGCGTGATCCCCTCGTCTCCGGGTTCTATACCGAGATCCCTGCTGGATGTCAGCTTGGAATCGATATCTGTCTTTAAAGCGATCTTGTTGAAAGACCGGGAACGCAATAACCAAGCGAAGATTACTCCGAATGTAATGATTGATAGGGATAAAGTCAGATGCCCTACCCATATACCTACCGTATAAGCGAAAACGACTCCGCCGATAGCGAAAATAGCTCCGCCTATGCCTGCGAGTGTTATTCCCGGAAGAAGGAATATCTCCGCCAGTATCAGCAGGATGGCCGCTACCATGAGGAATACGATGATGGCTATGTCCAGTAGCATAGTTTTTCTTATTTATGATTGTTTCTTAGGTACACGATCTCTGCGTTACGTGCCTTCTTTTCCCATTCGTCCGGTTGGTCGAGCAGGTTGTTCAACTTTTCTTCCGCATCGAGAATCGTAGGCTTCAGTTGTTCTCGCTTCGCCTTGTTCCCTTTGATGTAGCTGGCTCGTAAACTCTCTAGTTTCTCATTTAACTCCTTGATCTGTTTATGGATGGAAACCACTTTCTCGTAGTAGTTCTTCGCTTCCGGACTTTGGATATCGTCCAAGGTGTAATAAACGATATCATTATGGATCGGGAACGTAAAATCTTTCTTGATCTCTATACGTCCATAAGGGATCTCGGTATGGGCTAAATGAACCAGCTCTTCGTAATTCGATCCGGGTTTCCATGAATCCTTGATCGAGGCGATAGAGGCCCGGGCACGTTTTAGTTCGACATCCTCGCTATCTACTCGCTCGCGGTTGTCATTCGGGATGAATAAGTACACGCAGACTTTTCCTTCCGGTTGATAGCGATCGGAAACGAACCATCCCAATTGCTTGGCTTCGTCGATCACCATCATATAATCGTTAAACGGGGAGTTATAGGGCATACCCAGTTGCTCCGGTGTAAGATAAGTATCGGAATTGATGTTGTAGCGAGTGACGAATAAATCATATCCGCCCAAAGAGCCGTTCCCTTTGGATGCGTAATAAATCGTTACGCCATCAGAAAGCACGAAAGGGTACCCATCGTCGGCATCACTATTGATATTCATTGGTAACTGTTTCTCGTCTCCCCATTGATCCATGAGCTTGGATTGGGTAAAAAGACAATTGTGGTTACCGTCTGTCGAGTGGGCGTAATAAATCTTATCCCCCTTCTGGTTCATGTATACCGACGAGTTGTCCGGATCGTTTGTCTGGAAGAAATCTTGATAAGTGGTCAACGTACCGCTTTCCTCGCTTAGGGTGTAGGCTGATAAGAAATCATCTTTATCAACGACCAAGCTATCGATAATCTGTACATTCTCTACCTTATCAAGCATACGGCTCGCCTTGCTCGCCAAATCCATACGGATCTGGTAAGGCTCCACATCTTGTTTCTTTTTCGTTAGAAGGGTGATGTATTCATCGAACATCTCCTCGGCTTCGTCAAAACGATAGGTCTGGTAGTACACTTCTCCAAGGTATCGATAAGCATCTTGTACCCTACGCTTTACGGCGACCTTAAGATGTTTCTCCGCTCCTGCTAAATCTCCGGTCTCGAAACAGCAAACACCATACCATTGATTATAAGAGGCATTACTTGGCGCTTGTTTCACTAATTTCTCGAACACGGGTTTGGCTTCCGCGTATTTCCCGTCGTTATATAATTTTTTTGCCTGATCAAGACTTTGCGCATGTAGTTGCATTCCTCCACATAGGAGTGCAACTCCTAGCGTATAAAGCAGCTTTTTGGATAACCGTTTCATTTTGTCTATTCTAGATTATATAGTTATGCAGTTTCAAAGATAAGAATATTTTTGTAGAGGCATGCAAATCGAAAAGATAAATATATAATTTTGCGCCCGTAAAGAAAGTATATGGCAAAATTGACAGAGGACGAACGTTTGTTTCGTAAGATAGAGGATAAGGTAAAGAGAGCGATTTTCGACTATGGCTTGATCAATGACGGCGACCGGATCTTGGTCGGGTTGTCCGGAGGAAAAGATTCCTTGGCCTTGGTGGATTTATTGGGGCGCAGGTCGAAAATCTATTGTCCTCGGTTTGAGGTCGTGGTAGCGCATATCGTGATGACGAATATCCCTTATTGCTCGGATCGGGAATATCTGAGAAATTGCGCGGAGGAGCATGGCCTGCCTTTCATTGTGCATGAGACAAGTTTCGATCCTTCTACGGACACTCGTAAATCCCCCTGCTTTTTATGCTCTTGGACTCGCCGGAAAGCTTTGTTTGAGATCGCTAAGGCGCATAAATGCAATAAGATCGCTTTAGGCCATCATCAAGATGATATCCTTGAGACGCTGTTGATGAACCTGACCCACCAAGGGGCTTTCGGAACAATGCCTCCCCGGTTGAGAATGGATAAGTTTGAGATGGAGATCATCCGTCCGATGTGTCTGGTGGAAGAGAGGGAGTTGATTCAGGTCGCCGCATGGAAAGGGTACCGGAAACAATTGAAGAACTGTCCTTATGAGTCGGGTTCCAGTCGTTCGGATATGAAAGAGCTGCTGAGAAGTCTGGAAGCGATCAATCCGGAGGCCCGTTACAGCCTTTGGGGGAGCATGACGAATATACAAGAAGATTATTTACCTCGAAAAATAAGATAATATGCAAAGTGTTTATACGATTTTGTTGCTGGTCGTGTCTAATATTTTTATGACATGCGCTTGGTATGGTCATTTGAAGATGAAGCAACAGTTTAGCTGGTTCGAGCATCTTCCTTTGTTTGGCGTAATCCTGTTTAGTTGGTTTCTCGCTTTTTTTGAGTATTGTTTCCAAGTACCGGCGAATCGCATCGGTTTCCGGGATAACGGGGGGCCGTTCAACTTGATTCAATTGAAAGTGATCCAAGAGGTGATTACGTTGGTGGTATTCGTGGCCTTCAGTACCATTGCTTTTAAGGGGGAGTCGTTTAAATGGAACCATGCGCTCGCTTTCGTATTCTTGGTAGCGGCGGTCTATCTGGTTTTCAAGAAATAAAGTCGTTGCGTTTGATGTTGATAATCAGCGCAAAACCTTGATGCCCATTATAAGGTGCTTACAATGCCTATTCAAGCCTGTTGATAATGCCTATTGTAAGCACCTTATAATGGGCATTGTTAAAACGCTATGTGATCTGTTGGCTCAGATGTGTAAATATAGCTTCGGTGTCTTCCGGATGGAACCATGTTATTTCCGGGTCCCGTTTAAACCAAGTCATTTGCTTCCGGGCGTAGACCCGGGAGTTTCGTTTGATTTTCTCCACGGCGAGATCTAAGGTCCATTCTCCGCTGAAGTAATTGAATAATTCTTTATAACCGACCGTGTTCAAGGAATTCAAATGACGGAAAGGATAAGCCCGGCGAGCCTCTTCCAATAATCCTTCGCTCATCATTTGATCTACACGTTGGTTGATGCGGTCGCATAATTCGTCGCGATCTCTATTAAGCCCTACTTTGATGATCCGGAACGGACGCTCTTTCTTAATGTTCGTGCGGAAGGAGGAGTAAGGCTTGCCTGTCATCCGGCAAATCTCTACGGCATGGATCACTCGTTTATAATTATTCCGGTCCACTTCCTCGTAATGGACAGGGTCTGCTTCTTTTAATTCAGCGAGGATAGGGGCTAGTCCCTCGGTTTCAAATTGCTTGTATAAGGCATCCCGGATCTCCGGTCGAACTGTCGGGATATCGTCAATACCTTTACATACGGCGTCGATGTACATCATAGAGCCTCCGGTCATTACGACGGTCGGGATCGTTTTATGTAATTCGGATAGGAGGGAGACCACATCTTCCTCGAAGTTGCTGGCGCTGTAATAATCGGTAAGCGAGAGAGTACCTACCATATAATGCTTGACACGTGCCATTTGTTCCGGTGTAGGGGCAGCCGTGCCGATCGGAAGGTCTTTATAGAGCTGACGGGAGTCGGAAGAGATAATCGGAGAGCCGAAACGTTCCGCCACTTGGAGGCTTAACTCGGTCTTTCCGACTCCTGTCGGCCCAAGTAATATAACGAGGGAATTCATCAAAAACGCTCGTCGTCGTAAGGATTATCCATCGGACCTTCGCCTAAACCGTCGAAGCCGCTTTTATCTAATTCGTCCATATCGTATTCGGAATCCCCGTAAAAATCTTCTCCTACGTCCGTACTGCCGTTCTTGGCCTCGAACTCATCGAAAGAAACCATCTGTGCGGGAGGGGTACCTATCGATTTGCTGCAAATAGGAGCATCCAAGTCTTTTCCCGGAACGATCTCACGAAGTTCCATGAAGAAGGCACGTTCGGTCATATAATCGAAAACGAAAAGTAGTTTTTGGTGCTCGTCTTCCAACAATTCTTCCAGTTGGGTATCGGCCATGACATAGCTGTCTTCCTCGGAAGAGGTATCCATCTCCACTAATGTGATCTCTGTCTTTTTACTCCAGTCATCGTCACATATGAAGAAAGAGGTCATTTGATCCTTTGTATAACCTACAGAGTCGAGGATGGCGTTTTGCAAATCCAAGAAAGTAGCCTCGGAATCAATCTTGATCTCGCGCTTGAAGTCATCTGCTTCATCTGATAGGATTAGAAATCTAAATAGCATAGTCGTTAAGTTTTATTATCGCCTCAAAAGTAGTAAAAATATGGATATACCCAATATACGTCGCTATAAATAATGAAAGAGGGCGTGCGTCTGATCCCTGTATGGGATTTTTGACGCACACCCTCCTTACACATTATCCTCGTTCGTCTATCGTACGCTTACCTTCGTCGTGGCATGACGGCCGTTGGCGGACAACTCTAGTAAATAGATGCCTGCCGGGGCGGGTATGCGGGTGATATCGGAGATATTGCCGCTATAGACGCAAGCGCCTGTCACCGCGAAGATACGGACGGATACCGGTGTGGTCGGCTCGATCACGACAGCCCCACGGATGCCATAGGCACGCATGCCCTCGGCGATCTGCTCGATACTTACCGTGGAGGATACGCTTACCTCGCAAGTGGCGGTCTTGTTACCGTCGTCGGTTGCTACCGTGATCTTGCAGGAACCTACCTTCAAGCCGGTGACGATTCCGTCGGCATCGACCGTGGCGACTGTCTCGTCGCTACTGCTCCAAGAGACGGACTTCATCGTGGCGTTGCTCGGCGATACCGTGGCTTTCAAAACGAAAGACTCGCCTACGGCGATGCTCTTGGAGGTAATATCCAGTTTCACGCCTGTCACACGTACGTCGGGTACGTCCGGAGTATCCGGGGTGGATTTCTTCATCGTGGCGATGATTGCCAAGGAACCTGGTACCTCGTCGATGGTAACCGTGCTGCTCGTGTATTCTTTCCCACCGATCAGCAATTTTTCCAGCTCATAGTCGCTGGCCGGTGTAGCCTTTACGATCAGCTTGCTGCCCGGGGCAACGGCGGTACCGTTGGTGATCTCGGTTTGCTCGCCGCTCTCGCCTACGGTGTAGACTTTCAACGTTCCATTCTCGGGTTGCTCGAAGGTGATGACAGAGGCTCCGGTGCTCTTCACCGTTACCTTGGCGTTTGTCCGGTTGTCCTTATAGTTCGGATCGTAAGAGGTGAACTTCACCTCGTAGAGTTGATTGTCGCCTACGCCCGGGATCGTGTTCGGGGTTTTCCACTCGAAGATACCGGCCACGGTCGTATTGGCCGCGGTCGTACCTTCTTTCGCCTTGGCCACGCCACCGGAAAGGATGGACGCGCTCAATGGTTGTCCCTCGGTCAACTCGGAAGCGGTCAGAGCGGTGAAGGATACGACCTCCGCAGGCTTGATCACCAAATAAATATTCACGTCATTGAACTTTGTCCATTCATCGTTACCGGCGAAGCTTACATTGACCATATAAGTTCCCGCGTTTACCGGGGTAGCGGAAGATCCGTCCTTATTGGTGTACTTCAGCACGATCTCGCTAGCCGGAATGTCGGACTCATTGAATAATTCAGACAATGAAACTGTTTGGATCGAACCGTTGTAAGTCTTTTCAAACGATCGATTCTTAATAGAGAATGTCTTCAAATCCTCGAACACCGGAGTATATGTAGCGTCAGCGGTCATAGTAACCTCAAGCTCTGCACTTGTATTATCGCTACTCCTCATCAAGGACTGTTTGCGTTCCTGAGTGGTACCCCAGCTCACGAACCGTTTGCCTTCGGGGGCGATCGCTTTCAGCGTAAGCTTCGTACCGGTCGGGATATCCCTCTCCGTTACCTCCAAACCTCCGTTTGTCACCTTGGTGTTGGAAGTTGTCAACGCTACGGACTCGACATTGCCTACCTTACAGTAGTAATCCACCGGCTCGTAGTTGGCCGCATCTACCGGAGTGAAACGTATCACGTTCACTTTGTTCTGGGTAGGAGTACCTGTCGTGGCGGCTCTAAGGCCGGATCGAGCGTCTGTAGGATTCCAAGCTATACCAGCGAAATCTTGTGTTAATTCCGCGGTCACGCTATTGCCGTCTACCGTAGGAACACTCTTCAGCGCCATACTAGCCTTCTCGATCACCAAGGTAGCGGTCGCTTCCACGGCCTTGTAAAGATCATCCTCCGGACGGGTGATGGTTACAGTGTAAGTGCCGGCGTCTTGAGGCAACGTTTCACCTAGGCTTACACCACCCTTCGAGTAAGCCACCGTGAATCCCTTGGCGGCGTATCCATCTTGTACCTTCACCTCGTAGCTGCGAGCTTTCTTGTTGTAGACCAAGCTCTGCGTGGCTGTGTTGATATTCAGCGTAGTCTTTTCGATATAGTTCGCCGTGATCGTCATCGGGCCGGATACCACCAAGATATCGCCGTCCTTGATCTCGGAGGAGTTCGCTGTCATGCTCTTGAAGCGGTAGCCGCTGTTGGTCGTAACCTTGGCGACTAGTTTCGTCTGATAGTTTACATCTGAACCAGAGTTGACCGTAGCTCCGCCTTCAACCTTCGTCAAAGAGACGGAACCTGCGGCTGAGATATTAGCGGCAGTTGTCACCTTGAATTGAGCCAACTTAAAGCTTACCGTAACTTTGGCATCGGTTGTACTTACCGTAAATGTACTGTCCGTAGAATTATAGGTCGCGCCCTCTACGTTTACGCTGTTCAAGGCATATCCATAATCCGCCTTGCCGATTACCTTCACCTTCACGCCTTCTTTCACTGCCGTACCCGGTGTGATCGGGGCATAGTCCTCATCCAGCAAGGTCACGCTACCATGTTCCAACTTGTTTACGTTTACCAAGTGGGCAGCTGCCGGTTTCTCCTCGAAGGCGGCCTCTATCGTGGCGGCTTGGGCCAAGGTATAGGAGCCAGTGTTTACCAAGGCTTCGTTTACCTTCACGGATTTAACCATGTAATTCCCGCTAGGCGTAGCGTTGATGGTCAATAAAGTGCCTTGTAAAAGGGCCTCGCCATTCTTCACCTCAACATCATTCGCGTAAACCTTCAGTTCGCCGTTAGTCGGAGTCTTAATTTCCACCTTGTGTAAGATCGAGTCGAAGCGGGCTACCAATTCCAGATCCTTCGTAGCGGTCAATGTACGAATGGCGGATGTGTTTCCGTCGCTCCAGCCGGCGAACGTATAGTTCTTGTCGGCGATCGCCTCGGCTGTCAGTTGATAATCCTCGGCGTAGCGATCGTTCGCGGAACGTCCGGTCAACTTGACCGTACCGAAGTTGGCGGCGGTAACCTTCATCGTATAAACAGGGGTAACCTTTACTTCAATAAGTGTATCCTTCGCGAGGTAAAGCACCGGATCATCCGGCATGAACGTGACGCTGTATTTTGCCTTCGTCAAGGAAACCGTGTCGTTCGGGTTCGTCCATACGAACGATCCGGGGGTGCCCTCGGCGGAACCACCTTGTAATACGGAGATTGATAGCGGCTCGCCCTCCTCGATATGTCCGGCCTTGGGCAAACCCGAGATACTTACCTCTTTCTTGCTCTCCACTACCAACGTAGCTTCTTCGCTCAAGGCACAATATGTCAAATCCTCCGCTCGGGTGAAACGCACCTTGTAGGAACCGACCGCCTGCGTGGCAGGTAATTCCGTAACCCAAGCCGTGCCGCTCAATTGATACTCGATCTTGATATCCTTGATATCGCTAGCGACCGTGACCGGCTTGATAGAGCCTACCGTCTGGCTCAGGTTGTTGGCCACGAACTTCACGGTGTCTTTCGAAGCGAACACGAAGGTGTAGCCGGCTCCCGCCGTTAGGTTGGCGGTAGTGTACGTGTAGGACGTATGGCCATTGGCATACGTTCCTGCGATCTTGGAGATATCCACATTGGAGGAGCCTTGTTTGATGGTCCCCAACTTATAATTGGAGTTCGACACGATCGAGAAGACGGCGGCTTTGCCATAGGCGATATCGCCACCACTAACCACGTCCTTACCATCCATCTTGGCGGTCACCGTTCCGTTGCCGCCATCCACCGTATAGGTCAAGGCGTTGGCACCGGTTACCGTGAAGGTATTCGAGGAATCCGTCAAGGCGGCGTATACCATTGTCTCCGGACTGGTCAAGACAATCTTATAAACGCCTACTTCGGCGGGTAAATCCTTTGTCTCCTTACCATTGGCGGCACGATACGTCACGGCTTGTCCGCTCATTTCCGGGGTAAACTTGATTACGGGCAGATTCTGTTTCGCTACCACTTGGTCCTTGGTAGCCGAAGAACCTGTCACCGTAGCGGTCACCTTCGTCTTCTCCGTGAACACGACTTTTATCGTAGCCGAAGCGGTCAATTCTTCGGTCGTGTAGGTATAAGCGATCGTATTATCCGCGCTATTGAACTTACCGTCTGGTAACTTGGCGGACTTCCCATCGATCTCTATCTCGCCCAATTTATAGCCGGGCTTGGCGATAATCGTCAATACGGCGGCTTTGCCGTTCACGATATCACCGCCGCTGGCCACATCCTTGTCGCCCATCTTGGCGGTTACCGTACCTTGTCCGTTTATGCTCCAGCTTAATTTGTTCGCTGGGGAGATCGTGAACAGATCGCTCGCGTCGTTCAAGGCTGCGTAGTCCTCGGTCTCCGGGCTGGTTATCCATATATGATAAGAGCCGTCCGCCGCGGGAAGATCTTCTGTCGCGTTTGTCGGACTATCTTTATAATACCGGACTAAGTACTCGCTCGGCTTCGGATCGATTCTCACCTCTGGTTTGTTTTTACCGGCGGCAATCTCATCTTTTGTGGCAGATAGAGGACTTGCGCTTACCGTTCTTGTCTTTTTAGCGGTAAACTGCACGTCAATGACCGCGGAAGCCTTCAATGCCCCTGTCGTATAATCCGCATAGGAAGTCTCGTTCGTTGAAGAATTAAAAGTTCCCGCAGGTAAACTCACCGCTTGATTGCCCACCGTAAGCTTGCTTAATACATAGCCGGACAGGGCAGTGATCTTCAACACGACCGGCTTATCGTAAACGATCTCGCCCCCGCTAGTCACCGCCTTCCCGCTCACGGTAGCTGCGACGGTTCCTTTCGTTGTATCGTAAGTATAAGTCAGCGTATGGGCGGCCTGTATCTCATAATCGAATTCCTTGTCGATGGCGGCTTGCGTGGCTGTCTCCGCCTTGGTTACGAGTACCTTGTATTTTCCTGCCGTGGCGGGCAAGGTCGTTGTCTCTGTTCCGGTAGTCACGTTCTTATACTTCACCGTATGTCCGGTTACACTCTCTGGGTCAAAGGTCAGCTTCGGCAGGTTCACATTCGCCTTCACCTCATCCAGCGTAGCGGAAGCGGGAGACATCGTGACTGTCACTTGATCTTTTGCCTTGAACACCGCCTCAATATTCGTATAACCGGTTAAGGCTGCGGAAGTATAGGAATAAGTAGTCGTATTATTGCTTTGGAAAGCTCCGGTAGGTAGCGTTCCGATAGAAGCCGTATTGATCTTTATATCCGACAATACGTATCCGGAATTCGCCGTGATCGTGAAAGTGGGTGTAGTATTGTATGCCACTTTAGAGCCGGAAGCGACCGTACTCGTTATCGTACCCTGCTCTGCGTTCGCCGAACTATACTCCAACGTCACCTTGAACGTCGGAAGATCCGGCGCCGAACGTAAATCTGAATCTTGCGCGTGCATCTGGAGTAACGTGATAAGCGCCAGAAATACCGCTGATATAATCTTCTTCATATTTATCTTTGTTTTAATCGTTACTTAACTCTTACTAATTGACCGTTCACGGCATAGATACCCGTTGGCACCATGATGCGTTGTCCGTCCGTAGCCATTCCCGTGTAGGCGATACGGCCACTCATCTCCACGATCAGTACCTGTACAGGTTCGGCGGTATGGATCACGATTGCGCCACGCTCCGTTGATACATAGTAACCCTCCACCGGCTCGATTGTCTGCGTACCTGTCACGATGTTGTCGCCGAGGCGCAAGGAACGAAGGGTGCTATAAGTTGAGGCATCCGTAATGATTACGCTCTCGAACGGTTTTAAGGTTTTTGTCGCGTCTGTACATTGAACGAACTCATTGCTTGCGGCATCAAATACATAGACAGACTTGTTTTTCGTCAAGGGCATATCATATGTATTCGGGTTCGCATATAATATAAATGTAGGGGTGGTAGGGGCATCCGGCTCCGCTTCCGCCTTGAACTCCACATCTGTTGCCGACACTTGCCAATCACCTGTATTCGCGGACAAAAGCCCGGAGGTTCCAAACGCGTCCTTATACTCGAAGACCGGAGCCGTATTGTCCTTCAAGCCCGCGAAGTAAGCGCCTTTGTCAGCTTTTGTATCCTTTGTGGGTTCTGCATATGTCGTTTGTCCATCTGCCGTGCTCAACGTAAAGGCTTTCGGAAAACCAAAAGCAGTCCATTTATCCTCCTTTAAGGTCGTATTCAATTGAAGGGTCGTAGCGGTTACCTTATTGTTATCCGTTAAGGCCGGTATCAATTGAGCGCCTTCTTCCATGGTCACTTTTGCCAATGCTAAAGGAGCGGTTACGTTCAGTATACCCGTATTCTCGATATAGACGTTCCGATTGGCATACGTAGCATCGGCCGTCAAGGTTTGGCCGGCGGGCACGATCAGACGTTTCAGCCACATAGCGACTCCTTTGGATTCATCAGACATTTGTACCAACCGTTCCCATGAATCATCCGGTACGACCACGATCTTCTCTTGATCATAAAGCTCGGAATAGACCGGGGCTTTCTCGGCGAAAGTAGAGTTCGCGTCAAACGTGAAGCAAAGCGTAGAATACGCGGGCGTACCTTTATCTATATTGACACCGCCCCAAGTATTGCCGCTCGTGTGCATATCGGTAGCTTCCACCTTGGAGTGAACAACCAAGCCGGCAGCCGGATTATCTTTCAACGTAACGGCATCCAGCTTGACAGCCATGGACGTTTGTACGTTCAAACCGATCCGTTTCGCGTTGCTCGCGGTCAGGTTGGAGATCACTACCTCGCCCCCTTCTGCCGGGGTGATATCCGCGGCGTTCTCGATGGAGATCAAGTTCAAATCCGCATCATACGTATGTGCCCAGTCAGCGGCCCCCGCCTTAATGAAAGTCTTGTCCATTCCCGCGCCGGTCAGTGCCATCGGCTTCGTGATTGTCAACTGGGAAGGTAACTCATAGGTAGCCTCCACCAACGAGATCGTATCGGCATGGACACCGGCCAAGGTCAGCAAGTCGCTAGCTTCTGGAGCGGTAGCTTTCAAGATGCCTTGTTTCGTGAAGGTGTATTTATCGCCCTCACACTTCAAACCACCGTTGAATGTCCATGTCTTGCCTGTATTCAAGATGAAATCGGTAGTTGTATTACCTACAGCCGTACCATCCCGGAAGTAAGTCATCAAGACTCTTGCGCCTGTAACCTCGACATCCGCATTCTCCAATCCGCGAGAAAGCTTCATGTCGGGAACAGCTGTTTTAGAGCCAGTAAAAGTATATGATACACTATCCGATACAATAGGAAGAATCTTTCCATTCGTATCCGAATCAGCCCAACCATCAGCCGCACCTAAAGAAGCGATCATGGCAGTATTCGATTGATCACCAAAGGAGCATTGATCAAAAGTAAAAAAGCTTTTGCCCACTTGACCGCGGTTGATTGTCGCTAATTCGCTTTTAAACGTACAATTTGTAGCATTTACCGTGATCTTGTCCGCATGTCCGTTGCTATAAGTGCCATAGAAATAATCGATTACCGTACCACCTTCTAATGTGACCGTTGATTCTCCGGTAAGCGAATATCCCTGTCCGCCACCACAACCCATGACATAAATAGATCCTCCGTTCATGTGAATATCAACTGTATTTGCTCCGTTTACCGAATTTTCCAACGGTGTGTCAATCCTGTTGGTAGTCTTGCCTTGGTCAAATCCTCCAACACAAAAGAACTGAACCGTCGCCCCTTGCAAATCCACATCTATTTTATCCGCTTTCGAATACCAATATCCACCACCTACCAACAGGTTGGATACAGTAGTTCCTTGAGCCATCTCGATAGAAGCGGTACCCGAAACATTAGCGGGAGAGTCCTTCTTTTCGGAACGACCACCTCCATATAGATTCCAGATCTTCCCGCTTGTCATCTTGATAGATGTAGAAGCGACCGGAGACTCTTTGGCTCCAGCATAAACACTTGAGATAGAAGGCACCTTGAAGGCAACCGTAGTCTCTCCTTGTTTCGTTATTTTAACAGAATCGGTTGAATAAGCGGTTATCTCAATAGGCGTTCCATTCGCATATACATCATAAGGTTTAATGGCTTTTTGGTCGATTGTTTGTTCGGCTTGTTCCTCGGCCGTAATCGCCGATACCAACTTTCCATACTTATTGAACGTCACGTCCTTACCAATTATTAAACCGTCATTGAATGTCCAAGTCTTGTCGGCGGACAAAGTGAACTCCGACAGGCCTTCCGGTACTTTGTTTCCATCCACAAAATGCCTTAAGGAGGCTTTCGCTCCGGTCAGTTCTACGTCTGCTTTATCCAAGCCGCGGCCCACGGAGAAAGTCGGAGTCTCGGTATGTGAGTTGATGAGCTTGTAAGACACTTTCCCGGTCACGGTCGGCAGCGGTTTTCCATTGGTATCCGAATTCGCCCAGCCGTCAACCGCGCCCAAACCGGCTATGATATTCTCCGGTTCCTCGAACGAGCAGCCATCGAAAGTGAAAGAGACGTTGCCCACTCCACCGCGATTGATCGAACCCAGCTCGCGGTACTTGACATCCGTGCCATTGAATTGTTTCTTAAACGTGGAATTTGTCACCGTAACCTTTATATCATCGGCATAGCCATTAGCTAAGGTTCCGTAGATCGCGCCTAAATCGGAATCGGCGACTGTAACCTCAGAGGTACCCGTATGTGTATATCCCTGTCCACCGCCGGTACCAAGGCCTTCCGTTATGGTACATCCCGTGAAGGTCATATTTACATTTCTCACGCCATTGACAGACGCGTCAATATCGGTGTCCGGCGTATTGGTCGTCTGCCCTTGATCATATCCTCCGGCATAGACCGTCGCGATCGTGGCCCCCTCAGCCTCGATATTCACGGTATTGGTCTTCGCGTAATAACGACCGCCACCTAACAATAGGTTTTCGATAACCGCCCCCTTCTTTATTATAATATTGGCGGTATCTTTTACATCCGCGCTTTCGGGAGTATAACCGTTTCCGTTTTTATCTTTATAGCTGTATTTTTCTGCGACAGCTTGGGTGGTTTTGCCTGTACCCGCAGTACCGACAAACAGGCCACCGCCAAATATAGACCGGACACTGCCACTTTCCAACGTGATAGAAGTGGATTCCACGGGTTTACCTAAGCTACCGCCGTAGACAGAAAACTGGCCGGGTTTAAACGTGAAGCTATCCGGCGTTCCGTTGTCGGCCTCAATTGTTTCCACGACCATACAATTGAGGTTTTGGTTTAAATAAACACGAACCGGATAACCGTTCGCAAAGCAAGATTCAATGCCTTCTGATGCTGCGTTTGAGGGCGTTTGCGGCAAAATTATTTTGCTGAGCTTACCATTGTTTTTGCTGTATACCAATGTGCCCACATCCTGTCCCCAGCCACTGCTTGTCGCCGTCAAAGCGAGCGCAAGCAGATAGAGTAATTTGTGTCTCATAAGCTTGATTAATTAAGTATTAATAATGTATTAAAATGAATTGTATAGAATCTTTTCCGACACCAGCCGGTGGTGTCTTGGGAGATCACCCGGTGATGTCCGTGGAGAGCACCGGGTGATGTCCGGAGAGACCACCCGGTGGTGTCGGGAGAGATCACCGGCTGATGCCGGAAGGCTGTCTTTCAGATCTCATCCGGGCTTTCCGAGTCGCCGCCTCCATCGCCTCCGCTACCCGGGGTAACGGGCTTGATCCGATCGTAGGTCACTTTCGTCCGCATATCCTGCAAGATCTTGCCGGGAGTATAGACTAGGCTCGGTTTCTTCATCATGATCGAGGCGGCGAATTCCTTTTCCGTCGCGCTACCCTTGCTGCCGACCGCTAGGCGGATGCTGCCTAGCTCGCCCAACTGGACGTTGCGGCCTTCCCGTAGGTGACGGGCCAAGATGCGTGGCAAGCGGTCGAAACAGCTTTTCACGTCGGCGCTCGTCAAGGCGGTCTCCTCGGCTATACTCTCGCAAAGTTCGTCGAAGCTGACCGTCCCGTTGGATAGCATTTGCGCGAAGTATTTCTTCGCGTCTTTAGCGGCCCCTTTTGAAAAGTCCGGACGCTGCACTAATTTGTATTTTACACTCATAGGTATATATGTATTGATAAATTTATTTACATAATTAATATTAGTAAGTACTTATCGCCTTGACCCCGACGACCTTTACCCTGTGGCGATCAATCTCTCATCCCTATGTATCATCATTCGTTGGTGCTCCGCAGCGTATTAGTTATGGTTATCAAATAAAAACGACTAGTCTAAACCAACGTCTAAATCTTGCGTTTTATGGCTTGGGACGAGCCATATTTTTTCTTGCGTTAAACAGTTGGCTTCTAATAAAAAATAATCAAAGAAAGTGTACCGCTATTTGAAAATAAAGCCTTAAATTTATGGCAGATTTAAACGTTGGTTTAGACTAGCCGTTTTCAGCATATGATATAATGTACTTATGTACATTAGTAAGTAATAAAATAGTGGACAATAGGTAATTGTAATATGGGTAAATAATAAAAATCACAGTATCAGATATCAATCTTTTGCATTTCACCCGAAAAGACATATCTTTACGGCACCGCTCGCTATTGGGCCGTAACTTAAAACCTATCAACTATGGATAAAAAAAGGAGGATCAACGCATGAAAGAATTAAAAGACCGATACATACGTTTTGATTGGGCGATCAAGAGACTGCTCCGGCAAAAAGCCAACTTCGGTGTGCTGGAAGGTTTTCTCACGGTTTTTCTAGGAGAGAAGATTACCATCGTGGAGCTATTGGAGAGCGAGGGCAATCAACTGTCTGAGGATGACAAGTTCAACCGGGTGGACATCAAGGCGCTTAACGACAAGGGCGAGATCATCATCGTGGAAATACAGAATACGCGCGAGCTTTATTATCTGGAGCGGATACTCTATGGTGTGGCGAAAGCCATAACCGAGCACATCTCACTAGGCGAGCCCTATTACAAGGTCAAGAAAATATACTCAATCAGCGTACTCTACTTCGACATAGGACGGGGTGAGGACTTCCTTTATCACGGGCAGAATCACTTCATCGGCGTACACACCAAGGATCAGTTGGTGATCAATACGAAAGAGAGGAACGCGATTGTTTCCCGGCTACCTTCCGAGATTTTCCCCGAATACATACTTATACGGGTCAACGAGTTCGATAAGGTAGCCGTCACTCCCTTAGAGGAATGGATGAGCTACCTTAAGGACGGAACGATCCGTCCCGACACCATGGCTCCGGGATTAGGCGAAGCTCGAGAAAAATTAAAATACTACTCCATGACTCCTGAGGACAGACACGCTTATGACGAACACTTGAATGCGGTCATGATACAAAATGACGTGTTGGATTCGGCGAAGCTTGAGGCACGTATGGAAGGACATATGGAAGGACTGGCGGAAGGCGAGGCGAAAGGTCAGGCAGAAGCGAACCTCGAAAACGCCAAGAAGATGAAAGCCATGGGGATCGATCTTGAAATGATCCGGCAGATCACGGGAATTACCCTATAAATAATCTTTTGGTGACATAAATAGCGAATCGGCGCAAACCCTTCATCGTAAGATGCGGATTTGCGCCGATTTGTTTTTGGTTGTCCGGATGTCGGTGTCGCTTATTCGTCGATCGAACCTCTTACGATACCCCGGCTGGAAGACTTGATGAAATTAAGGATCAAATCCCGTTCCTCGCTAGGCTCGTACTCGGTCTCGATCGCTTTCAGCGCCTCCGTATTATTCAAGCCTCGGGTATACAGCGTGCGATAGATGTCTTGAATCAAGAATACCTGCTGATTCGTGAATCCCCGGCGGCGTAAACCTACGATATTGATACCGCAATAAACGATCGGATCACGGCCGATCAAGGTATAAGGAGGGATATCTTTTCCGATACGGGAACCGCCTTGTACCATCACGTGCTTGGATATACGCGAGAACTGATGCACTAAGGAACCTCCGCTTACGATAGCGAAATCATCAATCTCTACCTCCCCGGCGATTTGCGAAGCGTTACCGATGATAATATGGTCTTTTAAGACGCAATCATGGGCGACGTGCGAATAAGCCATGATTAAGCAATCGTGGCCTACTACGGTCTTACCTTTGGATGCGGTACCCCGGTTGATCGTCACGCATTCGCGAAGCGTCGTGTTATCTCCGATTTCCGCTGTCGTAGTTTCCCCCGCGAATTTCATGTCTTGAGGGATACCGGCAACGACCGCTCCCGGGAAAATATTGCAATTCTTGCCAATCCGTGCGCCATCCAAGATAACGGCGTGAGAATATATATGGCAATTATCACCGATTACGACATCTTTCTCAATCACGGCAAACGGATCGATAGTTACATTCTGGCCGATCTGGGCCTCTGGATGAACGACTGCTAGAGGAGATATATTCATTATCGTACTTTATCTTATTATTTGTTTTTTACAATCTGAGCCATGAACTCGGCTTCACTAACCAATTTATCACCAACGAATACATACCCTTTCATGGTAGAGATCCCGCGACGGATCGGTGCCAATAATTCCAGACGTAAGATCAACGTATCGCCCGGAACGACTTTTTGGCGGAATTTCACGCCATCTATTTTCATGAAGTAGGTAGAATAGCGCTCTGGCTCATCTACGGAATTCAAGACTAGCAAACCACCTGTTTGTGCCATAGCCTCAACCTGCAGGACTCCCGGCATGACCGGCTCCTGAGGGAAATGCCCTTGGAAGAACGGTTCGTTGGTCGTGATGTTCTTTACGCCTACGATATAGTTCCCGCCAACCTCGATGATCTTGTCAACCAATAAGAACGGATAGCGGTGCGGCAATAATTCACGGATACGGTTGATATCCATCACCGGCTCACGGTTCGGATCGTATACCGGGGCTTGCACCTCGTTCATCTTGATATCCTTGCGGATCATACGAGCTAACTGGTTATTGATCTTATGTCCCGGACGGGTAGCGATCACACGTCCGCGGATCGGCTTACCGATCAAGGCGATATCTCCGATCACGTCGATCAATTTATGACGTGCCGGTTCGTTATCGAATACAAGCGGCTTGTTATTGATATAGCCTAATTCCTGCACGTTCTTGTGAGGGATGTTCAGCATATCCGCCAATTTGTCCAAGGATTCCTGTGGTATCTTCTGGTCGTAGATAACGATCGCATTGTCTAAATCGCCACCCTTGATCAAGTTATTGTTGAGCAACATCTCCACTTCGCGTACGAATACGAACGTACGTGAAGCCGCCAATTCTGTCGGGAATTCGCTGAGATCGTTCAACGTGGCGAATTGGTTGGAAAGCACGGGCGAATCGAATGAGATCAATACGTTCACGCTGAACTTATCATCCGGAAGGATGATCAACGAAGAACCGGTTTCCTCATCTTTTACCTCGATCTTGTGCTTTACGATATAATAATCCTTCGGAGCGTTTTGCTCAACAACCCCTGTCTTTTGGATTTCCTCGGAGAAGAAGCGAGAACTTCCGTCTAGGATCGGAAACTCGGGTGCGTTTACCTCGATCAAGCAGTTATCGATCTCATAAGCGTATAAAGCCGCCATCGCGTGCTCGATCGTACTTACTTGAACGCCATTCTTGCTAAGCACCGTACCCCGTTGTGTATTAACCACGTTCTCGGCCAAGGCGTCAATCGTCGGTTGGCCTTCCATATCGACACGTTTGATCTTGTATCCATGGTTCTCGGGCGCGGGATTAAACGTAATCTCTATATCTAATCCGGTATGCAACCCTTTTCCTTTCAAGGAGAAACTTGCCGCAAGCGTTTTCTGTTTTTGCATAGGTCTTTATTGTTTATTAATTTCTTTCTTGAGTTGTTCGATCTCCCGTTGCATTTGCCCTAGCGAGCGGTATATATCCGGAAGACGGTTGAAGATCGCGCTGGAACGCATGAAGTTCTTTGCGTTGATCGCTGGTGCCCCGAGCAATGTCGTGGCTTCCTTCACGTCGCTGATAACGCCAGCCTGAGCTCCGAATACGACATGGTCCGCCACATGGATATGTCCGGCCAGACCGACTTGTCCGCCAAACATACAATGTTTTCCTACTTTTACGGAACCGGCGATACCCACTTGCGCCGCCATAACGGTATTCTCGCCTACCTCTACGTTATGAGCGATTTGTACGAGATTGTCCAGCTTAACGCCTCGGCGAATGATCGTAGAATCCATCACCGCACGGTCAATTGTCGTATTGGCTCCGATCTCTACATCATCCTCGATAATAACGTTGCCTAATTGCGGGATTTTCTTGTAAGTCTCACCTTCGGGAGCGAATCCGAAACCGTCAGCCCCGACTACGCTACCGGCATGAAGGATACAATTATTGCCGATCGTACAATTCTCGTAAACGGTGGCATGCGGATAGAATACGCAGTTATCTCCTACTGTCACGTGATCACCGATATAAGCGTGCGGGTATACCATACAGTTCTTACCCATTTTTACGCCTTCTCCGATGTAGGCGAAGTTACCGACATAACAATCGTCGCTCACGGTCGCGGAAGCGGCGATAAAAGCGGTAGAATCAACCCCCTTCTTTTTGCTCTTCGATTGCTCTACCAAATTTAATAACATCGCGAGCGCCGCATAAGCGTTCTCTACTTTTACAAGTGTGGCTCTTATCGGTTGTTCCGGTTTGAAATCATTATTCACCAAAACAATGCTTGCCTCGGTATTATAAATATGATGCGCATATTTAAGATTCGCCAAAAAGGTCAATGTACCTGGCTTTCCTTCTTCTATTTTAGAGAAGTTGCTGACTTTTACGTTCGGATCTCCTTCGATCGTTCCGTTCAGGAAGCCGGCAATTTGTTGGGCTGAAAACTCCATTACTTATTCAATTATATATGTATCTTCGTTGACTGTCCGCTGTTTATAGACAGTTAGTTTGCAAAAATGGTGAAAATTCTTTATATAGCCTATGCTTTGCAGGGAATAATTCCCTTATCATGTAGATAACCGGCCATTTCTTTCTGTACGGCATGTGCCGCCTCACGGGCTACGTTGGCGAAAGCCTCCGTCTTATCCGCGTAAATAATCGCACGGGAAGAATTTACCAAAAGACCGCATTGGTCGTTCATCCCGTATTGAGCTACTTCCGCTAAGCTTCCGCCTTGAGCGCCCACGCCCGGGACTAACAAGAAATGATTCGGGGCCTGTTTACGAATATCAAGGAACATCTTGCCTTGGGTAGCGCCTACGACATACATCATTTGCTCGTCGGTTGCCCACTCTTGTGATTTCTTTAATACTTTCTCGAAAAGACGTTCACCATTCGCGTCTTCTGTCAATTGAAAATCATGAGAGCCTTTGTTGGAGGTCAAGGCCAATAAGATAACCCAAGCCTCCGGGTAGATCAGGAATGGCTTTACGCTATCCTCGCCCATATAGGGAGCGACCGTTACGGCATCTACCTTGATATGATCGAAGAAAGAACGGGCGTACATCTCGGACGTATTTCCGATATCACCACGTTTCGCGTCGGCGATGATAAATTGATCGGGATAATTCTCCCGTAAATAAGCCACTGTCTTCTCAAAAGCCATCATACCCTTTGTACCGAGGCTCTCGTAAAAAGCCAGATTCGGCTTGTAAGCGACACAATAATCGGCGGTAGCGTCGATGATCGCTTTATTGAACGCGAAAATAGGATCTTCTTCCGACAATAGATGTTGCGGGATCTTTTTTATATCTGTATCTAATCCGACACAAAGGAAGGATTGTTTCTTTTTAATATTCTCGAATAGCTGTTGTTTGTTCATTTTCTTTTCAGTATGAAATGATTGGATGTGTTTACAATTCAGACTCTTTCAATCGCTCAGCGTTCTCCGCTACGATCAGGTGATCCAAGCAATCTTGAATTTCGCCGTCCATAAAGGCTGAAAGATTATAGATCGTGTAATTGATACGGTGATCCGTGATACGCCCTTGCGGGTAATTGTACGTACGGATCTTCGCGGAACGGTCACCGGTAGATACCATGGTCTTACGCTTGCTGGCGATATCGTCTAGGTATTTTTGGTGTTCCTTGTCATAAATAAACGAACGAAGACGGGTAAGCGCCCTTTCTTTGTTCTTCGGCTGGTCTCGTGTCTCCGTACATTCGATCAAGATTTCCTCACTCACACCTGTAATGGGGTTCTTCCAGACATAACGCAGACGGACTCCTGATTCCACCTTGTTTACGTTCTGACCACCGGCCCCACCGGAGCGGAAGGTATCCCATTTAATCTCCCCTTCATTAATCTCAACATCAAATTCATCCGCCTCAGGCAATACGGCGACCGTGGCGGCGGAGGTATGTACACGTCCTTGTGTCTCCGTAGCCGGTACACGCTGTACACGGTGTACACCGGACTCATACTTCAACGTTCCGTATACTTTCTCGCCCGATACCGTGAAGATAATTTCCTTAAAACCGCCGGACGAGCCTTCGCTAAAGCTGGAAACGCTGATTTTCCATCCTTTCAGTTCACAATACTTCACGTACATACGATATAGATCTCCGGCGAAAAGGGCGGCCTCGTCACCTCCCGTTCCGCCTCGTATCTCAACGATCGCGTTCTTGTCGTCTTGCGGATCGGCGGGGACGAGCAATAATTTTATCTCTTCTTCCAAAGCGGGAATACGTTCGTTGCAGGCATCCAGCTCTTCACGAGCCATTTCCCGCATTTCCGGATCTTGCTCGGACTCAAGCAAGGCTTTCGCTTCCTCGATCCCGTTCAATACTTTCACGTATTCCGAACGAGCTCCCACGATTTTCTCCAAATCACGGTACTCTTTGTTCAGTTTTACGAACCGTTTCATGTCGGCGATCACCGCCGGGTCGGTAATAAGGGTACCGACTTCCTCAAAACGGCTCACTAATCCGTCTAATTTACCAAGTAAACTATTTTCGGCCATTTATCTTTATTAATAGGTGAAGCGACCTTTCTCGCTTTCGATAATCAATTCATTTTTATCGGCTTCCTCTACGAAGCCCACGATTTGCGCATCAATACCAAAGCTTTTTGAGATGCCGATTACTTCTTCCGCATGCTCGGGAGCGATGTATATCTCCATCCGGTGTCCCATATTGAATACCTTGTACATCTCGCTCCAGTCCGTACCGCTCTGTTCCTGAATCGTGCGGAATAACGGTGGGATAGGAAAGAGATTGTCCTTAGTTACACGCTTGTTCTCTACGAAATGCATGACTTTTGTCTGGGCCCCTCCCGAACAATGTACCATGCCATGGATTTGAGAGCGTAGTTTATCAAGCAATACCTTAATTACCGGCGCATAGGTACGTGTAGGCGAAAGCACCATCTTTCCGGCATCGATCCCTAATTCCTCGATCTTATCCGTAAGTTTCAATCCTCCGGAGTAAACCAATTCTTCGGGAACGGCGGCATCGTAGCTTTCCGGATATTTTTTCGCTAAATACTTAGAGAAAACATCATGGCGGGCAGAGGTCAAGCCGTTGCTACCCATACCTCCATTGTATTCTTTCTCGTAAGTGGCTTGTCCGGAAGATGCCAGACCTACGATCACGTCTCCTCCTTGAATATTCTTATTATCGATTACGTCCGAACGTTTCATGCGGCAAGTAACCGTACTATCTACGATGATGGTACGAACTAAGTCACCAACGTCCGCGGTCTCGCCACCTGTCGCATAGCAACCAACGCCCATCTCGCGTAATTCCGCTAATAATTCGTCCGTTCCGTTGATGATCGCTGAGATCACCTCGCCCGGAACCAACAGCTTGTTACGTCCAATCGTGGAAGAAACCAAGATATTGTCTACGGCACCTACACAAAGCAGGTCGTCGATATTCATGATAAGGGCGTCTTGGGCGATACCTTTCCAGACCGAAAGATCTCCGGTCTCTTTCCAGTACATATATGCTAAGGACGATTTGGTACCGGCGCCATCCGCGTGCATAATATTACAATATTCAGGATCACCGCCTAAGATATCGGGGATGATCTTACAGAACGCTTTCGGGAAAATTCCCTTATCGATGTTCTTTATCGCGTTGTGAACATCTTCTTTTGAAGCGGAAACGCCTCGCAGGTTATAACGTTGATCACTCATTGTACTATATTATTTGAACCGCAAAGGTAATACTTTTTTATGTTACTTATCTAAGTTTTAAGACATCTCCTTCCTCCGGGATGTAATCTTTGTCTTTTTTATTCATTTTATACAGACTCTTGATCTGGATTCCGTACATCTGCGCGATACTGTGCATAGACTCTCCGACTTGTACCACGTGATCATAATTCGGCTTGTCCGCTTTCTTCTTTTTCTTTTCCAGATATACGATATCGCCTTCCTGCAACGGGAAGTCCTCGGGCACTTCATTGAATTTCATCAACTGCTTGGCCTTGAATCCCATGCTTCGGGCGATCTGGTCGAAACTGTCGTTATCCTTAGCGTATACATAGATCAAACCGTGGGTACGATAGACTTGATAATTGAACACCGGAAGATTTTGCTTCTTGGTAGAGGTCTTCTTTGTTCCCTTACCGGAGTCAAAGCGGTATAGCTCATAATCTTCGATAACCTTGATCAATTTATTCGCGTAAGCACGGTCGGTGGCGTAACCGCATTTTTGCAGTCCTTTGGCCCACCCTTTGTAATCCTTGATGTTTAATTTGAACAGGCGTTCGTAGCGGGAGCGTTCGGCGAGGAAGCGGGAATGGTCATCATAAGAATCCTCTACTCGTTTGTATTTCCGGAAGCACTCTCCCCGCAGGTCGTCGTCGTGATAGACCCTGCCACCCCGCCAGTCCGAATGGCATTTGATACCGAAGTGATTGTTGGAGCGTCTGGCCAAGTCGCTTTGCCCGGCTCCGGATTCCAGCAACCCTTGCGCTAAGGTGATACTTGCCGGAATGCGATATTTCTTTTGGTGTTGAACCGCCAAATCACTGTACTTACTGATGTATTTTTGATAGGAAGTCAGCTTCCGCTGGCTTTCCGCCCCTGCGCTTAAACAGACGAGGGACAATAATAATATACCTAAAAAATGAAGGGATAAACGCATAACTGTTCTTTTCGATCCGATTTTACCGGGCAAATATATAAAAGAAAATACATATCTACCGGGATTTGCGGGGTTAAAAATAGGAGATACGGGCTAGATAATCGTAATGTTCCCCTTCCTCTATTTTTTCCGCTTTAAAGCCGGCTTGTCTTGCGTATAGTTTGAGCGTGTTGAAATCGATGTATAACCAATCAAATGAATCTCCCTTGATATTCTTATATTGCATACGGAAATCGATCTCTCCGAAATAATCATCCTCGGGGGCGATATCCAGATTCCCGTCTTCATCTTCAAATAAATAACTTAAATCGCTAGAATCAAGTAAAAGCTGTCCGTCCCGGGCTAGAACCTCTTTTAAGCGGTGAAAGAAAGCCGGGAGATTTTCCAGTTTACCGATAATCCCGGAACCGTTCATCAAGAGAAGAATGGTATCGAATGGTCCGGTTAAGCTCTTGTCAAAAAAATTCTGTAAACGAGCGTCTTTCACGCCTCGCTTGTTCATGGCCTCTACGGAAAGAGGGGATATGTCGATAGCGGTAACCTCTTTACCCATTTCCTGCAAGGCCAAGGTGTGACACCCACTTCCGGCACCCACATCCAATATTTTGCCCATACTGAGTTGAAGGGCCTTCTGTTCCAAGGAGGGCATTTCTTGGAAAGTCCGGAATAATTGATTCACGGGAATCTCATCTTCATCGAACATGGAGGAGAATACACGAAGCTTGCTCGCTTTCCTATGTGCGAGATAATCGAGTATAGCGGCGCCCATGGGGTCTTTATCGGATGTAAGAAGCATTGAATGCATATGTCTTTGTTTTATAATAAGATATAAGGATTAATAACTCTCTCGTAACCAAATCTCAAAAAGTTTGTCGTAGATGCTGTAACTGCCGTTGAAGAGAGTGATAAAGTCTTTCTCTAGTAACCCTTTTACGGCGGCTTGGACAGAACTGGGGGAGGTTAATGAATAGCGTTTTACAAACTCTCCGGAGGTGATGGATTTAGCGTTGCCCTCTTTAGCGATGGCGACAAGCAGCTCCTTTTGCCTTTCGGGAAGACGAAACAGCGTCTCTTGGTAGTTGAATCGGTATGAATCGACCACCGATGCGATAGCGGGTTCTACCATCGATTCATCACATGTAGCCCCAACTGGTGTAAACGCGAAAAGCACATTGAGCGTCTTTTGTACATACCACGTCACCCCATCGAATCTATCATACACGATCCGAATCGTTTCGGGTGTAATTCTCCGGTCAGCCTTCTTGAAATGGTTCCGTGCGAAATCAATGTATTTTTCTATAGCTATACTCTCAAGGTGCATCATAGAGACGCTCTGATAGAACGGGCGAGATGCGCTTAGGAACATATTCCCCATCGTATGACGCTGACTTCCCGCAAAAATGAATTGAGCGTTATTACAGTGCTGGATGTGTGTTCGGAGCAGAGCTTCTACATTCTTTTCGGAATAGTTGGTTATCTGCTGAAATTCGTCTATGGCAACAATACAAGGTTTGTCGGCTTTTGCGAGGTACTTGAAAATCTCTTCGAGCGTCGCCATTGAATTTTGAATATCTCCCAACTGAATGTTGAACGAAGGGGTACCTGTGAAGTCATAACTTATGCCTGCTTGAAGCGATAAGACGCTATTGATAAAGATCTCAACTGCCTTTTTTCCAAATGGCTTGAGACTCTCGAGAATCACCTTGCTCAGCGAGAAGATAAAATCACGTAGCGACTTGGTCGCATAGATGTCAACGAAGAATGTATAATATTCCTTTGAGAGTTCTTTTGAGTGGAAACAGTGTTGGATCAGTCCTGTTTTACCCATTCTACGTGTAGAGATAATTGCAAGGTTATTCCCATTCACGATCTCACGAATTAGCTGCTTACTCTCGGCCTCCCTGTCGCAGAAGTAATCAGCAGATATATATCCGCTAGTTATAAAAGGATTATTTATTCTTGTCATACCTCATTTTATTTATCAATACGCAAATATAATAATTATTTTCCAATAATCATATCGAGGTAAATCCAGAAAACATTCTCGCTGTATCTAATTAAATGTGTGGATCATGAATGCTTCTGGCATATTCTTTTTATATTTATAGCCTATTAAGAATTATAGTTAGGTTTCTTTCAAAACATTAAAACAATCAAGAGAATGAAAGAATTGAAGTTAGAGACCCGGGTAGAGGTCTATGCGGTAGGAGAATTAGACGATATATATAGGCGATTGTACGAGGCTGCTTTTGAGGCCTCGAAGCATGCTTATGCTCCTTATTCCAAGTTTCATGTGGGAGCGGCGGTTCTATTGGAGAATGGGGAGATCCTTTCCGGAAATAATCAGGAAAACGCCGCCTATCCGTCCGGGCTTTGCGCGGAGCGGACTACCTTATTCTATGCGGGAGCGCATTATCCGGACGCCGCTGTTCAGGTTTTGGCGATTGCGGCTATGAAGGATGGGGAACGTGTGGATCTTATCACGCCTTGTGGTGCCTGCCGGCAAGTGATGTTGGAAACCGAGCAACGTTATAACAAACCTATGAAAGTCCTTCTTTGTGGAAAAGAGGAAGCGTATCTCGTTCCGAGCGCGACGGCCTTGCTGCCGTTTTGTTTCAGTAAGTCTGATTTGATCTGATAGAATAAAAAGAGGCAAGAACGATTCTCGCCCTTGCCTCTATATGTAATAAATAGGTTCGATCAGATCCCTAAAGAAGCCTTGATCTGATTGATCTTTTCTTCTGCCGCTTTCTCTGCCTCCGGCAATTCATCGATACTCTTTACCTTGGAGTGAACCTCGCAATAGAATTTGATCTTCGGTTCCGTACCGGAAGGACGGATAGATACTTTTGTATTATCTTCCGTGAAGTATTGAAGCACATTAGAGGTAGTAGGCATATCTAATGTAACGGTTTCGTTCTCTGCATAGTCCTTACCTTTCAATGTAGAGTAATCGTAGAAATAAGTTACCTTAGAGCCTGCGATCTCAGTCAACGGGTTCTCACGGAACTTCTTCATCATAGCCTCGATCTCTTCCGCTCCGCTCTTACCTTTCTTAACGACAGAGATACCTTTCTCCTTGGAGAAGCCGTATTCCACGTAGATCTTCTGGAGCAATTGATACAAGCTCAAGCCCTGATCTTTCGCCCAAGCCGCGATCTCGGCCAAGATAACGCAAGCGGAAACAGCGTCTTTATCGCGAACGAAGTCCTCGCAAAGGAATCCGTAGCTTTCCTCGCCACCGCCGATATAGTTTTTCTTGCCTTCGTTCTCACGCATAACGTTAGCGATCCATTTGAAGCCTGTATAAACATCGTATATCTCCACGCCATTACGCTCGGCGATCGTCTTGATCGTCTCTGTCGTAACGATTGTCTTTACGATATATTCCTTGCCGTTGATCTTGCCCAACTCTTTCCAGCGAGTGATTAAATAGTAAACGAACATCAAAGCGGTTTGGTTACCATTCAAAAGTACCCATTCGCCTTCGTTATTCTTAACGGCGGCACCTACACGGTCTGCGTCCGGATCGGAAGCCATTACCAATTCAGCGTCAGTCTCTTTCGCTTTCTCTACAGCCATAGCTAAAGCAGCCGGCTCTTCCGGGTTCGGGGAGATAACCGTCGGGAAATCACCGCTAACAACATCTTGTTCCGGTACATGGATAATGTTCGTGAATCCGTAAGCTTTCAAAGCGGCAGGAACCAATTTAACACCTGTTCCGTGGATCGGAGTGTACACGATCTTCATATCTTTATGGCGGGAAATAGCCTCCGGAGACAAAGAGATCGTTGTTAATTCCTTGATATATTCATCATCGATCGCCTGTCCGATGATCTCGATCAATTCTTTGTTTCCTTTGAATTTAATCTCGCTAGCGTTACGGATCTTGTTCACCTCGGCGATCGTATTCTTATCGTGCGGGGCGATCATTTGTGCGCCATCATCCCAATACGCCTTGTAGCCGTTGTATTCTTTCGGATTGTGAGAAGCCGTCAAGATGATACCGCTCTGGCATCCCAGTTTACGGATAGCGAATGACATTTCCGGAGTCGGACGCAGGTCTTCGAATAAATAAACCTTGATTCCGTTGGCGGAGAAGATATCGGCTGATATTTCCGCGAACTTACGGCTGTTGTTACGGCAATCGTGACCGATGACAACCTTTATCTGCTCAAGATCCGCGAATTCCTTTTTCAGATAGTTGGATAAACCTTGGGTGGCCGCGCCAACCGTATATATATTCATACGATTTGAACCTACCCCCATGATTCCCCGCAATCCACCTGTGCCGAATTCTAGGTCTTTATAAAAACACTCGATTAACTCAGTAGGATCTTCGTTGTCAAGTAACGCTTGAACTTGAGCACGAGTTTCCGCATCATAACTTTTCGTAAGCCATCCTTGTGCCTTACTTCTTACCATTTCTAATAAGTCGTTGTTTTCCATGTTTATAATATTATTGTGTTTATTGTTGAGCAATCTACTCAATACGATAAATATACGAGAAACAAATATACGAATTTCTTAAAGCAAAGCAATCAAAGGACTTATATTTTGCCTAAAAAATACGATAAATCGTCTTACCAAGTAAACGGATGTGTATAAATCGACTCATTTCCGCAAGCATCCGTTACGATTAATTTAAGTTCATGCTTGCCTCTTTGCAGCCTCTCTTTATCGAAGCGATAGGTAATAACCGATTTATTATTCATCTCGAATAAGACAAACTGCCCGTCTATTTCTCCCCGGTAGGTTTGTACCCCGCTTAAGTTATCGGACAAACGGAATACGAAGTTCTGTTTGTTGATCCACGTCTGCTGGTTGATCGGCGTGATAACCGGGGCCTTTGTGTCTTGCTGTATTTTATAACTACCCAATTCCTTGATATTCGCGTCGATCCAGCCATTACGGTACGTGCCGCCCATCCAAGAGGCACGTCCGTTTTGTAAACGAACCACACCATATTGTTGTTTATTCTCAAGCGTATCGCTTTGCAAGAATAGTGATAACCGGGCCGTTCCATGCAAAGGGATTGGCTTATCGTGCAATATGTGGGTGGCTGATAATGCGGTACTATCTTCTTTCACCGAATAGCGGAAGTAGAGGTCATTGTATAGATTACCTTTAGGTATGACGAGGCGGATGCCTTTCGCGCCGAACCTATTCTCGCTACCCCAATGGAATAATTCGGTATGCGTCGTATCGATCTGGGGGATCTCTTGTTCCTTTCCCTCGATCCAGATGGAGAGACGGGTCGCGTTGCCGAAAGCGTCAGCCAGCGTATACGTTAAATGATAGGTACGAGGCTCGTCTATACACAAGATTCCCCGGTTTACGCTTTCAAGGAAACGCAGGCGGTTTCCCGGCTCGATGAAACTACGCATATAGAAAGAGCGATGATCTTTCCATGCTTCGTAATCGGTGAATGTGTTCAGATAACGGGTCTCGTCAAATGCGAACCTATCGAGATCGCTATGGAAGATCACTTGGTTGTCTGCCGTGAGCGTGATTTCTCGTACGCCATAAATGTTAGTCGTATTATCCATATAATCATAGGCTTTTACAGCGAGCCCTATTTCTCCCCATGCCTCGATTTTTCCAGTGATTGTCTGTTTCCCGTTTTTCGCCGTGACGGGTTTTATCTCAAGCTTCCTGCTTTTGCCGTTCACTACGCCTTTTCCTTCGATGGGGACGATCTGTATTCCTTGGATTTTAGGAGGACGGGTATCGGTTATCCGATCCAAGAAATAATCCAAGGGGTCCATGACTTCCTCTGTCTCCGTGTCTCGTACCTCAAAATGGAGATGAGGTCCACCAGAGCTTCCGGTATTGCCGCTTAACGCTACGACCTCATCTTTCTCGACTGGAAGTAAATCCGGCGAAGGGAAGAGATTTACATTGAAACTTTCTTGCGCGTATTGTTGCTCTTTTACATAATTCGCTATTTTCTTCGAGAATTTTTGTAGATGGCCGTATACGGTGGTCGTTCCATCCGGGTGTGTGATGTAAAGCCCGTTACCGTAGCCCCATGGACTTACGGATATACGTGATACGTACCCTTCTTGTACCGTATGTACGGGTTTACCTTCTACCCCTTGTGTCTTGAAGTCTATTCCGGAATGGAAATGATTACTTCTTAACTCACCGAAGTTTCCGCTCAGTAAGATCGGGAAATCGAAAGGATTCCTAAGTTGCTGGGCGTTTGTGTTGATTATGTGGGAGCCGATGATCGCGAATAGACCGGCTAGATATATGGATCTAATATTCATAGGTATTACGTATTTTGACAGACAAAGATAATCGTTTTCGATGAATTATCTATCTCTTATCCTTTGGTATCGGACTTGTACCTGATTTTATGGGGCGAGCCTTTCTTTTTTCCAATGGCCGTCCGGTTGAAGGGTATATACTATGCGATCATGAAGCCGGTTGGGCCTACCTTGCCAGAACTCGATACGTTCGGGAATGACGGCATACCCGCCCCAATGAGCCGGACGCTCCACTTCTTTTCCAATCCAACGAGCTGTCTCTCTAATGAAAGCTCGTATAAGTTGCATACGGCTGCCGATGGGTTGACTTTGTGGGGATATACGAGCTCCGATCCGGCTTTTATACGGGCGTTTTTTGAAATATTGATCCGATTCATCCGGGGGGACTTTTTCAGCAGTACCTTCGATATGTACCTGCCTTTCTAATTGATGCCATACAAACGAAAGAGAGATTGCCGGGTTTTGTGCCAGTTGCCTGCCTTTTCGGCTTTCGTAGTTGGAGTAGAAAATAAACTTATCATCATGCAGGTCCTTTAATAAGACGGTACGGGTGGAAGGTTTGCCTTCTGGAGATACGGTCCCTACTAGCATGGCCGTGGGTTCATCTACTTTGCTGTCTATAGCCTCTTGTAACCATTGACTGAAAAGCAAGAATGGGTTATCCGGAAGTTCGCTTTCCCTTAATCCTCCTTTTGTGTATTCTTGCCGGATTGAGGCGAGATTTATTTCCATATGTGTTCTGTTTGCTTGTTGACTACATAGCTTTTCTTCTTTAAGATAACAAGAGATCGGAAAAAAGGTTTCAAGGTTTTCCTTTCAGCGTTTGATCTGAGAACGTATTAGGAAATCGACTGTTAATGGTAAATGGTCGCTAAAACCGCCCTCATATTTAAAGCCGTAATAGGTTCGAAAAGGACGTACCCCCCGCCATGTTTTATCCTTAGTCAATAAAAAATCAGGAGCGAATATGTGGATGCTTTCCGGAATGATATGCATGGAAGACTCTTGCGTGATGAGATCCCGGTTTACGATTATTTGATCGAGTTGGCTCCATTCGCCTTGGTATTTATGACTACCCGGAAATTGAGTTATATGGGGGCTTGCGAACAAATTATAATAGGTACAAGATGTGGAATCTGTGATCTGCGTGTTTTCAGGAAAGGCTTGGGCAGCGAATATCTCGGAAATACTTCTGTCTTGGGGGGTATCATTGAAGTCTCCCATAATGAGTATCTGCGGCTTTTCTCGTATCAGTAACAGGGAATCGCTAGATCCCCGTAAAGTGCGGGCCGCGTCAAAACGATCCTTTTCACTTTCTTTTTCTCCTCCGTAGCGGGAGGGGAAATGACACACGAAAACATCTAAGGTATCGCCTGTTATGATCTTTCCATATACGTGTAGGATATCTCGGGTTAATTTGTGTTTGTTCCCGGAAAAACGAATTGGAATGGATTCATGTCGTAAATAAAAGAATTGATCTCGTTGATAAAGAAGAGCGACATTAATACCTCTGGGATCGGGGCTTTGAGTGATAATATATCGGTAATCCTGCCAGCGGAGTGGGGTGCGACGGGTAAGATGAGACAGGACGGAGTCATTCTCGACTTCGCAAAGAGCTATTAAGGCCGGTGTGCTCCATTCCCCGGCAGCGCTTATTACTTTCGCTATTTGTTGTAGTTTATGATAGTAGCGGCTTTGTGTCCAGTACCGGTTGCCGGAAGGTAGAAATTCATCGTCGTTCTTGGTTGGATTATCCCTTGTGTCGAAAAAGTTCTCCACATTATAGGTCATAACCTTGAACGTAGCTTGGGCAAATAACGGAGGGGAGGCAAAGAATAAAAGAAAAAACATAAAAATCTTCATAGTTAAAGCTTTGATTAATTGTTAATATGTAATGTATTCTTATTCGTTTGAATCTTCGGTCTCTTCCTGAACGAATTCGTAGGCTCCTATGGTCGGGCCGTTTGAACTGGTTAGCCGATTGACACCGTAACGATCGATCGGATAATTCTTCGTTATCTCGGGATCTGCTTTTCCGACTCCGGTAGTCGATACGGAATCTGGCCGGAAATCATAGGTGTATTTATTTTGCTTGCCTCCTACTTTCCGGTAAGAAGGAGTCTTTTTGATAAACAATACTTCCTTGAAGTGATTGTTTGAGGTTTCTTTGGCTTTAAGTACACAATGATTGAACCGATAATCGAAATCCGTACTGCCATCTGCTTTTGTGGATAATTCAGCGTCGTAACTTCCATCGATAATGCAATTGTCAAAATAAGCTTGCGTGATAGGATACGGGCCATTTCCGTCTACCGTTACGTTATTGAGCAAGTACAAGCATTTACTATCCAAGGGAACAGTCTCACTGGCCATTTCCCTTTTGGTTAAACTCATGTAATTAGCCATCGTACAGTGAGCGAAGTAATATTTACCACCCACTAAAGTGAGTACACTTCCTCCGGCATTGCTGAATTCCGTATTTGTAGCGATAACATCACAATTGATGGCGAAGAATAGATCGCTCCCCATATTCGTGATCTGTGAGTTATTTATCTTGATTTTCGGCCGATCCGGGGTGGAAGGCTCGCAATAGACTCCGGAGGTTCCATTGCGTACGATTACGTTATCCCAGACGTTTCCGTAGCTATCTGCCTTAAAGGTAATACCTCCCCATTGTCCGGGAGTCCGGTCATAGGGTAATATATCATTTAATATATAATCCAAGCGGTCGCCCCGGAAAGTGATAGGCTCATCCAAGGTGCCTAAAGCGTTCATGGAGCCGTGAACGATCAGGCTCGCTTTATCATGCATATAGAAAGTAGCCCCCTTCTCGATATTCAATGAAACCCCTTTAGCGATAACCAAGCTATCGTAGATCAGGTAAGGACGATTGGCCGTGAGGATAGAATCTTTTGTAATCGTAACACCGCCTTTGTAAAGATTAACATCCTGCCCATAGGCTTCCAATAATACGGATTGACGGATGCCATTCACGGTGAAAAGTACGGAATCCTGTATCAACAGAGGTTGATTGCCCCCATTCGGATCGACCGTTACTTCCACGAATACATACATGCTGTCGTTGGCTAGTATCCCTACATTATTAAATGAGCTACCTTTGCGTCCATCTACATTCATGCGGAAACCGGTTGCTTCTCCACTGGCTAGCATGATAGACTCAATGCTCAGGGGTTCACTGTTTTTATTGTAGATCATAAATTGACGGGTGGTAGAACCGATCGTACTGAAGATCGTGTCAAAAGCGAGCGTGTCTGTCGAGAAGCTTAGCCGGTAAGTCGGGTTGGTGGAATAATGATCATCCAAACCGTCGCATGCCGGAAGCATGTTCAACAGAAGCGTTGCGAGTATAAATAGCGTTATCGTTAATCTTTTCATTTTCGTAAATGTTAACTGTAAATATCTTGTGTTCTTGTTTCAATAGATAAACAAAATTATCATAAAAAAGTTGCAAGACATTAACATAAAAAAAGAGGATAGACACGGTTATCGTGTCTTTCCTCTTCCTATAACGCAAAAAACGTTGGTTTATTTTGCGGGGATGCTCTTTAATAATTCAAGAAGGTGGCTCCACCATAAACCGACCGTAGCGATCTCGATACGCTCGTTGGGTGAATGTACGTCACGCAAAGTGGGACCGAAAGAGATCATATCCAGTTTCGGATATTTCTCCAAGAACAAACCGCACTCTAATCCGGCGTGGATGGCCATGATCTTAGCGTCTTTGTTGAATAGGCGTTTGTAAGTCTCCTGTGCGATCTTCAAGATCTTAGAGTCGGGGTTCGGGGCCCATCCCGGATAGCCGTCGCCATGTTTTACCTCTGCCCCGGCCAATAGGAAGGTGGAAGCTACCGTATTGGCGATAGCGATCTTACATGATTCGATAGAGCTACGCTGACTGGTACCGACCAAGATCGTATTGCCTTCTTTCATCTTTACGGAAGCAAGGTTGGTGGAAGTCTCTACCAAGCCTTCTATATCGTGGCTCATACCGATTACGCCGTGCGGGCAAGCGTGCAAGGCGTAGATTAATTTCTCGGCGGTGGCATTGTCGATATGATACTCCGGACGATCCGTGGACTCCATCGCTAACTGAACGCTCGGGTCTACATGTTTCAACTCATTTTCAACGTCGGCGGCGAAATGGTTCAGCAAGATACGTACATCCTCCTTGTTTTCCGGATGCAAGCCGATCACGGCGTGTGCCTCGCGAGCGATCGCGTTACGTAAGTTTCCGCCATCGATAGAGCAAAGAACGAAATCATATTTCTTTTTTAATAAGAATAAGAAACGAACCAAGATCTTGTTGGCATTGCCTAATCCTTTGTGGATCTCGCCACCGGAGTGACCGCCATTCAACCCTTTCACGTCGATACGGAAATACTGCATCTTATCGGACGTAGGAACTGGCTCGTAATGGAAAGTCGCTTGCGTGTCTTTACCTCCGGCGCAACCCATAAAGATCTCTCCCTCATCCTCGCTATCGAGATTTAACAAGATATCTCCGGTCATGAAACCTTCTTTCAAGGCTTTCGCTCCGGTCAAACCTGTTTCTTCGTCTACCGTGAACAAACATTCGATCGGACCGTGTTGGATATCATCGGAGGCAAGCAAAGCCAACTCGGCCGCTACACCGATACCATTATCGGCTCCCAAAGTAGTGCCGTTGGCACGCAGCCATTCGCCGTCGACGATCGTCTCGATCGGATCATTGTCGAAATCGTGTTTCGTACCGTTATTTTTCTCGCAAACCATATCCATGTGAGACTGCAATACGACTACCGGACGATCCTCCATTCCCGGAGTGGCAGGCTTTGACATTAAAAGGTTGCCGGCTTCATCTTTCTTGATCGCTATTTTGTACTCTTTTGCGAATGATTCTAGGAATTCAATCATTTTGCCTTCCTTTTTTGAGGGGCGAGGCACTTGGGTTACTTGATGGAAGAACTTCCATACGATAGTAGGCTTTAAATCAGTAATCTTCATAATGTTACAATGTATTATAGATGTTACTCTAAAGTTAATAAAACCGCAACTGAAAGAGCTTAGTTCGAAAAAAAGTAGAATAAAATGCCAAAAAGACACTTAGTAATCACTTAAACTCTTATATTTGCGTCCACAAATATAGAGAAAATGCTTACAACGTTATTATTTACGGTCATAATTCTTGTTATCAGTGTCGTGTTGCTATCGATAAAAGTGCTGTTGAAAAAGGGAGGAAGGTTCCCGAATACGCATATCGAAGGAAACAGGGCGTTGGGTAAGAAAGGTATATTTTGCGCGAAGACCATGGATCGTATGGCGGTGAAGCAAAAGGGACTCTATGACATCATGAACGAAATAAAAGAATAAAAAAATAAGATTTAAATTGCACTTTATGAAGAACATTAACTACGTTATTAACGGTGTGCTAGCGGTGGCTGTCGTAATCTTGTATATTATGCAATTTTCCGGCAAGAAAGAATCAAGCGTAACAAGAACATTCGCATCAGCGGGAGACACAACGGCCTTACTTCCGATCGCTTATGTAAATGTGGATTCCCTGTTACTTAATTACAATTATTCCAAGGATCTGAACGAGATCATCTTGAAGAAACAAGAGAATTCCCGTGCTAACATCACCCAGAAAGCCCGTAGTTTACAAGGCGAGATGCAAGATTTCCAGCGTAAGGTAGAAAATAACGCTTTCCTTACCCGTGAGAGGGCGGAGCAAGAGCAACAACGTTTGTTGAATAAGCAACAAGAGTTGCAGAACTTAGATAACCAATTGGCTCAAGAGTTGATGCAAGAGCAGCAGAAGTTGAACGAGCAATTACGCGATACGGTTGTTTCTCAATTGAAGGCTTTCAATCTGGGTAGAGGCTATCAAGTGGTATTCAGCAATACGGTAGGAGATAATATCCTTTTGGCTGGCGATTCCTATGATATCACAGGCGAATTGCTGGAATACTTGAATAAGAATTATTCCTCTCCGGCCAAGTAAGCTATTAATAGAATTTATAAAAGAAAGGGTGTATCAAAGGAACGTTTGATACACCCTTTTTTAACGGTACTTACCGGGGATTTTATAGAAGATATACTGTATCTGCAAAGTAATATATACTGCGTTGACCTGGTCAGTATATATTCATCGGTCGGGTCAGTAGCACTGCGTTTTGCGGCCAATTACTCTTTAGGAGTAACGAAAGCGGTATATACTTGTAAGATAGCGGCTACGCTCAAGCAAAGGATCCACTCGGTACGGTTGTTAAACATAAAGCCGGAAGATACGATCATTAGAAGTCCGGCGAATACGTTGAAACGGTGGAGCCGACGGCGACGAAAGTCCAAGTCCTTAACCGGAAGGGTCAGATAGCAAACGGCTATACCCGCCGCACCGACAGCGAATAAATAAGGGGCGATAGCCCAATGAGTAAGAAACAATACGGCACCGGCTAATACGAGTAATCCCGCTACGCCGAAAATAATCGATCTGATTTGTTGATTCATTTATTTGTCCTTGATAATAAAAACATCCTCGTTCGACCTTTTCATAAAATACTCTTCACGGGCGAAACGTTCCAATCCCTCCTTGTCCGTATGCAGGTCGTTTAATTTCTTGCTGTTGATCTCGATCTCCTTTTGATAATGTTTGATCTCTTTCTCCAAGCCGCGTATTTTCTCGTCGTACGTATAGCGTTTATACAGGCTGCTATCGCCCACCGTAAAGGTGACGATAAGGAACACGATGGTAACCAACCAATAAGCGTTGATCCACGATAGATACTTTATGTAAAACTCTTTTATGCGTGACATCGGAACATCGTTTTCGCGAAGATAATGAATTATTTTGTTTATCTTTGTCTTATCAATAAAAAGCAGAGAATGGATAATTATATTGTATCGGCAAGAAAATATCGCCCGTCCACTTTTCGGAGTGTAGTAGGGCAGAAGTCTCTTACCACTACGCTGAAAAACGCGATACAAAGTAACAAATTAGCGCATGCTTACCTGTTTTGCGGTCCTCGTGGAGTAGGAAAGACCTCGTGTGCCCGTATCTTTGCGAAGACGATCAATTGCTTGAATCCGACGGCGGATGGCGAGGCTTGCAATGCGTGCGAGTCGTGCCGGGCTTTCAATGAGCAGCGTTCATACAATATCCATGAACTGGATGCCGCCTCGAATAACTCGGTGGACGATATCCGTACCTTGATCGACCAAGTGCGTATCCCGCCTCCAATCGGTAAATACAAAGTCTTCATTATTGACGAGGTCCATATGTTGACAACCGCCGCTTTCAACGCGTTCTTGAAGACATTGGAGGAACCTCCGCATCATGCTCTCTTTATCTTGGCTACGACCGAGAAGCATAAGGTGCTTCCTACGATCCTTTCCCGTTGTCAGATCTATGATTTCTCCCGTATATCCATCGCCGACATGGTGGAGCATCTGCAATATGTCTCTTCGCAAGAGGGGGTAACAGCGGAACCGGAAGCTTTGAACGTGATCGCCCAGAAAGCGGATGGAGGTATGCGCGACGCTTTGTCTATCTTTGACCAAGTGGTAAGTTTCACGAATGGCAATATCACGTATCAAGCGGTTATCGATAACTTGAACGTACTGGATTATGAGTATTATTTTCGTCTGACGGACGCGATCTTATCCGGCAATGTGCGGGCTTCTTTATTGATCTTGAACGAGATATTAGGTAAAGGATTTGACGGGCAGAATATCATAACCGGTTTGGCCGGGCATTTCCGGGATTTATTGGTATGCCGGGATGAGTCCACCTTGGTGCTATTCGAGGTGGGTGCTTCTATACGGGAACGGTATAAGGAGATGGCGAAACGTTGTCCGGATCAACTTCTGTTCAAGGCGATAGAGTTGGCGAATACATGCGATTTGAATTATCGTGCCAGCCGCAATAAGCGTCTTTTATTGGAATTGACATTGATCCAGCTCTGTCAGTTAACACAGGTGGCCGTCGACGATAAAAAAAAAGCGTTAATTGAGCCGATCGCCGGGACGAATCCGGCATCTCAAGCGGTGAATAGCGGGCAGCCCCAACAGCCGCCTCAAGCTCCTTCAGTTATGGCTACGGCTGGTGCTCCACAAGTTATGAGTACGCACATGCCGAGCTCGGTTCCTGCGCCACCTCCGTCTACAGCGCCTAATCCGGCCCGGAGAACGGCTCGCCCGATGGGAATCTCCATGAAGGAGATCGGAGTGGAAAAGCCTAAGCAACAAACCGTTCAACAAACGACAACGACCGTAAAGGAGGTAGTAACTCCCTTTGACAATGATTCCTTGGTTCGTGAATGGGATAATTACGCCGCTACGATTGACAAGAAAGTGTATCTTAAGAATACGATGATTAATTGTAAGCCTACCTTGCAAGAGAATTATTATTTCGAGGTAGCCGTACATAACCCGGGGCAGCAAGAGGAATTGATCAATAACGCGATCCATATCCTGCCATTTCTCCGCCAGCATCTTAATAACAGCCGTATCCAGATGCGTGTCCGGATCGTAGAGGGAAATGAGAAGCATTTGGCTTATACATCCACGGAGAAGTTAGAGTTGCTGATGAAGATAAATCCTACCTTGGGTCGTTTGAGGGATGAGTTTAATTTGACGTTAGATTAAGTAGATATGCTAAAGATCCCAAGAAGGGATCTTTAGTCTTATTTTTTATTCCTTTGTCTCAAGATAAACCACTTGGGTTTGCAAATACTCCTCAAGTCCATGTTTTCCGTCCGCACCACCGATTCCGGATTTACGCCATCCCGCATGGAAGCCTTGCATAGCCTCAAAATTCTCACGGTTAATATAAGTCTCCCCGAATTTTAAGGAACGCATTACCTTGAATGCGTTATCCAAGTTTTGTGTATATACGGAAGATGTCAATCCATATTCGCAATCATTCGCCCATGCGATAGCGTCGTTGATGTCCGAATATTCGACAACCGGTAGCACGGGGCCAAAAGTCTCTTCTTGTATGATATCCATTTTCTGTGTAACACAATCCAAAACGGTCGGTTCGAAGAAATATCCTTTTGTACCGATCCTATGACCACCACACAGTAGCCTAGCACCTTGCTGGATCGCTCTTTCTACTTTTTTCTCCATAGACTCCAACGCACTGGCTTCAATAAGCGGTCCCATATCCAGATCCGCAACCTCATTGGGGTTTCCTACTTTTACCTGCTTCATGCCGGCGACTAGTTGTTCCATGAAGGTCTCTTTTATCGCTTTGTCTACATAAACCCGTTCGGCACAATTACATACCTGTCCGGTATTGATCACACGAGAGGCAATGATGGATTTAACGGCAAGATCGATATCCGCATCCTTCATCACGATAGCCGGGGCTTTACCTCCTAACTCCAGAGAAACTTTCGTGATATTAGGAGCAGCGGCAGCCATGGTTTGTTGTCCGGCTCCTACGCTTCCTGTCAGACTTACCATGCCTACTTTCGGATTCGCTGCGAGTTCATGGCCAATCACGCTACCCCGTCCATTTACTAGATTGAAAACGCCGGCAGGCAAACCTGCCTCCTCCACGATTTGTGCGAATACATATGCGTTCTCTGGTGTCAGCTGGCTAGGTTTTATCACGATCGTATTTCCGGTGATCAAGGCCGGTGCGGCTTTACGAGCGACTAGAAAGAATGGAAAATTCCATGGTAGGATACCTGTCGTTACTCCAATCGGTCTCTTAAACAAGAAAATGCTTTCATGAGGGCGGTCACTGGGAATGATTTCCCCTTCGTACCGACGGGCCCAGCCTGCCATGTAATCCATATAGTCTGCGGTAAAAAGGACTTCAACATTGGAGAGTCCTTGGGTTTTGCCTCCTTCACGGACGATGATGTCGGTCAGTTCCTTCTCTCTCTTACGGATGCCAGCCGCTATCTTTGTCAGATAAGCAGCCCTTTCTATGGAGGGCGTTCTTTCCCATTGATTCTGCGCTTTCTCTGCGGCATCGATCGCTTTTCTGGCATTTTCAACCGTCCCGTCGGGCATCAGTGAAATAACCTCTTCGGTAGAAGGATTCAATACCTTGATCCATTTCACAGACTCATTCTCAATGAATCTGCCATCTATAAACATTTTCAATTCTTTCATGATACTATTTTTAGGTTGAATAATTTGTTCTTAAAAGTACGGAAAGGAAGGAATGGCAATGTTTTAAAAATGATAATAGTTCTATCAGAAATGATAGTGAATCAAGATAATAGGGTAGATATAGGAAAAACAGCCTCAAGAAGTTGATCTTCTCAAGGCTGTTTTTTTATAGAATGATCGTTTTTCGTTTTAGCAGGCTTTGAAGCTCATGTCCAAGCTCTTCACGGAGTGAGTCAATGCCCCTACGGAGATGAAGTCTACGCCACATTCCGCGTAATCACGTAATGTGTCGAACGTGATACCGCCGGAAGACTCTACCTCGAAACGTCCGTTGATGCGGCGAACCGCTTCTTTTGTATTCTCGATATTGAAATTATCCAACATAATACGATCGATACCGCCTACTTTCATGGCTTGTTCCAACTCGTCGAAGTTACGAACCTCGATCTCGATCTTTAGGTTCTTACCTTTTTCTTTCAGATAGTTTTGCGCACGTGTAATCGCTTGCTCGATGCCTCCAGCAAAATCCACATGATTATCTTTCAATAAGATCATATCGAACAAACCGATGCGATGGTTCATGCCGCCACCGATACGTACGGCCTCTTTCTCGATCATACGCATACCGGGAGTTGTCTTGCGAGTATCCAAAACGTGTGTCTTGGTACCTTCCAACGCCTTGGCGTATTTACGGGTCGTAGTAGCGATACCGCTCATGCGTTGCATAACGTTCAGCATCAACCGTTCGGTCTGCAATAAGGATTGGATCTTACCTTCCACCACGAACGCTATATCCCCTTTTTTCACTTCGGCTCCGTCTTGTATAAAGACCGTCATTTTCAGTTCCGGATCGAAGTCGTGGAAGATACGTTTAGCCATTTCCACGCCGGCCAATACGCCATCTTCCTTGATGATCAGCTGGCTTTTCCCCATCGCTGTCTCGGGGATGCAACATAAGGTGGTATGATCGCCATCGCCAATATCCTCGGCAAACGCTAATTTGATTAAGTCGTCAATAAGTTTGTCCATCTTTTATTCTATTCTGATTGATTGTATAATCGCTGTATTCCCTTCGGCACGGTACGTGATGTTTACACGATACTCACCGGAAGACGTCGGAAGCTTTCCGACAAGGAAACCGCTTTCCTTTTTATCCGCATGATGTACGACCGAGAATCCGGAAGGCTTATTCGAACTGAAAAATGAGGACAACATAGAGACGGCCTCACTTCCGTTACATTTCTTAGAGGAACTGGGCAAGGCTACATCCACCACCTTATCCATAGCACCGGATAGAGAGGAGGCATTTCCTGCCTTGAAAGCATTTGATATACTGGTAATATCCGCCGCCTGCGCACATACGAACGCGAATATCAAGGCGAATGTAAGTAAGAGTCGTTTCATAAGCTTTCTTTATTTTATTGAGTAATTAGTGGCAAAGGTATGTATTTTTCTTGTAACTTAGCCTTTCTAAACCTGTAAATGTAAGTAGATGAAGATTGGACTGATTGTGATTGGTAAGACGGATGCCGGTTATTTTGTGGAGGCTATCAATGAGTATAAAAATCGCTTGACACATTATATACCCTTTGAAATGGAAGTCATACCGGATATAAAGAACGTGAAGAATCTCTCTGAGGCGCAACAAAAGGAAAAGGAAGGTGAATTGATTTTAAAAGCCTTGCAGCCCGGCGATTATTTGGTGTTGCTGGATGAGAAAGGGAAGGAGTTTACCTCCATGCAATTTTCCACTTATCTGGAAAAGAAAATGCATACGGTCCCGAAACGCTTGGTATTTGTGGTGGGTGGTCCTTACGGTTTCAGTGAGGCCGTGTATAAGGCGGCATCGGAAAAGATCTCGTTGAGCAAGATGACTTTTTCCCACCAGATGATCCGACTGATCTTTATCGAGCAGATTTACCGGGCAATGACGATCTTGAATAACGAGCCTTATCATCACGAGTAGTTGCGTCGGTTAACGGCAGTATAGGCGTAGCCCTATACCTATACTGCCGTAAGCTCACGCCTATACTGGCGTAGCCTTACGGCAATACTGGTGTTTTTTTACCCGGATTAATGGACTAATTTCAACCCGACGATCCCTATCAATATCAAAGATAAGAACAATAACCTGAATATATTCGCGGAATCATGGAAAAACAAGATTCCAAGAAGAACAGTCCCTATAGCCCCGATCCCGGTCCAGATTACATAAGCCGTACCGATCGGGATGCTTTTCTGGGCGAGATATAAGAAATAACCGCTTAAGCCCATGGATAAGATCGATAAACCTATAAACCAAATAAAATATTTGGAATGCATACTTGCTAATTTAAAGCCCAGCGGCCAGCCGATCTCGAATAATCCGGCTATAATTAACAGAATCCAAGCCATATAGAATTAGTCTTAAAAGTTTTCCCGTGTCTTTTGGATCAATAAATAATCCAATAAAGTCATGGCGGTCATAGACTCGACGATAGGTACCGCACGAGGCAATACGCATGGATCATGACGTCCGCGTGCCTTTAATATCGTATCCCCTCCCTCCATATTAACCGTTTCTTGTTCCATCAAGATCGTAGCGACCGATTTAAAGGCTACCCGGAAATAAATATCTTGTCCGTTGGATATCCCTCCTTGGATACCGCCGGAATTATTGGTACGAGTATTGATATGCCCGTTATCATTGAAAAAGCGATCGTTCCTTTCCGATCCGCGGAAGAAGGCGCCGTTGAATCCGTCTCCATACTCGAAGCCTTTCACGGCGTTGATCGTAAGCATCGCATGTCCCAACGCGGCATGTAACTTGCCGAACACAGGCTCTCCCAATCCGACGGGAACCCCTTTCGCCACACAGGTAATAACACCGCCGATCGTATCTCCTTTTGATTTGACCTCAGCGATCAAGGTTTCCATCTCTGAGGCGGTCTTCGGGTCCGGGCAACGTACGTCGCTCTCCTCCGTCAAGCTTAAATCATAATCTTGGTAACTACCCGCTAATTGGATCGGGCCGACCTGCGAGGTATAAGCTTGGATCTGTATGCCGTATTGTTTAAGGGCGAGTTTAGCGATAGCTCCAGCCACGCAACGAGCGATCGTTTCCCGAGCGGACGAACGTCCACCTCCACGGGGATCACGGATTCCATATTTCGTTTGATAGGTATAATCAGCATGGGAAGGACGGTAAACCGTCTTCATATTGTCATAGTCCGAGGAATGTTGGTTTTTGTTCCAGATGATGAAACCTATTGGCGTACCGGTTGTCTTTCCCTCGTAGATACCGGAAAGAAACTGTACCTCATCATCCTCTTTACGGGGGGTCGTGATACGGGATTGTCCCGGTTTACGACGGTTCAGCTCTTGCTGGATGAATGCCGTATCTAATTCGATCCCGGCTGGGCATCCGTCGATCACGCCGCCGATACCGGGGCCGTGCGATTCGCCGAACGATGTTAATCTATAAATATTACCAAAAGTATTCACCGCTTTATAATTATAAATTGAAAATTGAGAATTGAAAATTGAGAACCAAAAGCCGACGATTAGGTACTTCTCCTAATTTTCAATTTTCAATTCTCAATTTTCAATTATTTAGTGGCATCCACCACAACCGCAACCACCCTCGTGGTTATCGCCACAATCGCTACCGCAATCGTCGCAACCGCAACTGCATCCACCTGCGGGAGCGGAGAAGGCAGCGATCTCTTCCGCTGTCGGTTCGTGTACGTCGATTACCTCGCCGCTGAAGTGCAAAGTCTCGCCAGCCAACGGATGGTTGAAGTCCATTACTACGATATCATCCTTCACTTCCAATACGGAGCCGTTCATACGGTTGCCATTAGAATCCATCATCGGGACGGTATTACCTTCCTTGATCATCTCAGCGTCGAATTTACCGTCCACCTCGAAGATATTCTTCGGAAGATCCAATACGTGCTCCTCGTTATATTCGCCATAAGCCTCGGCTGGCTCGATGGAGAAGTTGAACGTGCCACCTACTTCCAGCCCGTTCAAGGCTTTCTCGAATGCCGGAAGCATCATGCCTGTTCCGTAGATGAATTTCAAAGGAGCCTCGACCGTCGCTTTTTCCATTAACTCACGTTCTTCACCTTCGCCAACGTTCAGGTCGTAAGTAACCGCAACGTATTTGTTTGCTGTAATTTTCATTTGTCTTGTATTTTAAATATGTATAGAAATGCTCGCAAAGATACGATTTTATTTCTTATCCACCGCCTTTTTAAGAGCGTTCATCGCTTTATCTAAAACAGAGCGGGGGCAGCCAATGTTCAAACGCATATGGCCTTCTCCCCCGGGGCCGAAGATACTTCCGTCGTTCAACGCTAGTCCGGCTTTGTCTTTGAACAGGTGTACGAGTTCCTCTTGACTTAATTTCAGTTCCCTGCAATCCAACCAAACGAGGAAGGAGGCTTGGGGTTGGTAGACTTTTATCTTGGGGAGATGCTGTTTCATGAACTCTTCCACGAAACGCACATTCTCCATGATATACATTCGCATTTGTTGCAACCATTCGGCGCCATAGGTGTAAGCGGCGGTTGTCGCTGTATAAGCGAAGATCGTGCCATCACCAAACTCTCCGGCCTCAAGGAAAGAATAAAATTTTTCCCGGATACGATCATTGGGTACGATTGCGTAGGAAGTCACGATACCGGCGATATTGAACGTCTTGCTCGGTGCCATGAAAGTCACGCTGCAGGAAGCGGCGGTATCCGATACGGAGGCGAACGGGTAATGCGTGTACTGAGGATAGGCCATTTCCGCATGAATCTCATCGGAGATAACCAAAATATTGTGCTTGGCGCAAATCTCGGCCAATCGGACCAAGGTTTCCTTTTTCCAGACGATCCCACCCGGATTGTGAGGGTTGCAGAGGATCAACACCTTACATTTATCATCTATAATAGATTCAAGATGATCAAAATCCATCTGATAGATGCCGTCTACCATCTTTAGCGGATTATAAACGACCTCACGCTTCATTTTCTCCGGAACGATGCGGAACGGGTGATAAACAGGGGGCTGGATGATGACCTTATCTCCTTTTTGCGTAAAGCATTGGATAGCGAAAGCGATTCCCTTTACGATTCCCGGGATATAGCTGATCCATTCCCGTTGTATTTTCCAGTTATGTTTGTAGTGTACCCAATTGATGATACTCTCGTAATACTCGTCGGAGCCGAATGTATAGCCGAATATCTCGTGCTCACAACGTTTCTTCAGGGCCTCTACAATAAAGTCCGGTGTGCGGAAATCCATGTCCGCCACCCATAGTGGTATCAGATTCTCGTCACCGAACATCTCTTTCAAACGGTCGAATTTCACGCAACTCGTCCCATGCCGTTCGATAACTTCGTCGAAGTTGTAGTGTTTCATATTTTTATTAACGATCAGTTTCTTAATTGTTTTAGGGGTCAAACTTACATAAAAAACTGCGATTTTAAAGCAAAATATGTATAAAGATGATGTTTTTGTATAGTAGGAAACTTTATAAAAGACTTTTCTCTCTAAAAATAAAATCAGTGAATTTGCTTCTTGAAAAATAAAAGAAACAAATTCACCGAATAGTATAAGACATATAGTTTACTTTTGGTCGAAGATACTCTTAGCAATCTTTAATGAAGCTTTATGTGCATTGGCCAACATGGTTAATTCCTGTACAATATCCGGATGTTCTTCTGCTATATTGTATAATTCTCCAGGGTCAGTACCTAAATCATATAAAACAGGTTTATCATATATGATTTTATCCGTTGCTCCATAAGCTGGTCTATAAGAGAAATGGGCTTTATATTTACCTTTTCGAATCGCATATAATTCACTGCCTCTATAAAAGTAAAACACATCGCGTTTACAAGTAGACTTATCTTTTAATACATTTAGCAAGCTGATTCCATCATAATGCCGATCTGAAGGCAATGGAATTCTTGCTATCTCACAAAATGTAGGTAGTAAGTCTAATGTACTAGCCATATCCGTTATATATCCCGGTTTAACCATTGCTCCCCACATAATACATGGAACGCGGAACCCTCCTTCGAACATGGAAGCTTTGCCATCCTTTAACGGACCCGGTGATCCTCCTTCTTGTTTACATAAAAGCCATGGCCCATTATCAGATGTGAAAATAACCAATGTGTTTTTATCTAATCCTTCAGATTTTAATGTTTGCAAGATTTGTCCTACACTCCAATCCAGTTCCTCTACGGTGTCACCATATTTGCCTCTGGCTGATTTACCTTGAAAGTCAGTAGAGGCATATACAGGCATATGAGGCATAGGGTGTGCTAAATACAAGAAAAAAGGAGAATTCTCATTTGATTTAATGTAGCGGATAGTAGCTTCCGTCACTTGTTGCGTTAAATTATATTGTTGGGGCTCTCTTTCCAGCTCTTTTTCTTGTTCATAAATAATATATTCATAAGGATATTTTGTGTTGCCTAATTTAATTTGTTCCTTCCGGCTCATATCATTGGAATAAGGATAACCGTAAAAATAGTCAAAGCCGTGACGTAATGGCATGTATTCTGGTAAATGTCCTAAATGCCATTTACCTATGCAAGCCGTATGATATCCGGCTTGTTTCAGCAGTTCAGCGATCGTTAGTTCCTCAGAAGGCAATCCCCCTTTGGAATCAGGAAACAGGACTCTGCGTTGATCTCCATACATTCCGGTACGGACTCCTAGGCGGCCTGTTAATAATCCGGCACGGCTAGGAGAGGAGACTGATGCTGAAACGTAAAAACTACTCCATTTTTGTCCTTCTATAGCCATCCGGTCGATATTCGGGGTTTTTATCGTAGGACTTCCGAAACAAGATAAGTCTCCATATCCCATATCATCACAATTGATAACTATGATATTGGGCTTTGTCGGTTGACTATGCCCGTCATACGAGGCTAAAACTCCTGTAATGTACAGTATATATTTAATTTTATTCATAGATTAATTGTTTATTAAACGACATGGCATTCGTGTCTTGATATTGTTTTTGTAAACGTATAAGCTCCTTTTCCAGTTGATGAGTGATATTCTCATATCCTGTTTTTCCATACAAGTTGTTCATCTCCATAGGATCTTCTTGTAGATCAAATAATTCCCATTTATCGATATCGTTATAAAAATGAATTAATTTATAACGTTCTGTGCGTACGCCATAATGACGTTTAACAGAATGCTCCGCAGGGTACTCATAAAAGTGGTAATAGAGTGATTTACGCCAGTTCTCAACTTTTTCTCCACGTAACAGAGGCAAAAAGGAAATACCATGCATATCGGATGGGATTTGGATTCCTGCTAAATCTAGGATGGTCGGTCCGTAATCAATGTTTTGGACAAACTCATCGATATCTCCTTTCTTTCCTCCCGGCAAACGAATTAATAAAGGAGTCCGGAAAGATTCCTCATACATGAAACGTTTATCGAACCATCCGTGTTCTCCCATATAGAATCCTTGGTCGGAAGTGTAGACAATCATTGTGTTCTCTAATAATCCTGTCTTTTCTAAATAATTCAATAATACTCCAATATTTCTGTCTATGGAATGGATGACACGTAAATAGTCTCGCATATATTGTTGATATTTCCATTCAGATAGTTGCTTACCAGAAAGTTTGTCTTTCTTGAATTTCTGAATGATTGGATCATAATGAGCATCCCAAGCAGCTTTCTCTTCGGGTGTCATACTGTTATACATGCTGCGTCCGGCATTCTCTAACCCTGTAGTTGTATGGATTTCATTTTCTTTATCAGCCATTTTTAAATCATAGACTAAATCCATATCTTTTATGATACTCATCTTTTGCTCATGAGCGGCTTGACGACCGTTGTAGTCGTCATAAAAATTGGCTGGTAACTCGAATGTCGTATCGCTGAAAAGTTGTAAATCACAAGTATCGGGCATCCATGTACGATGAGGAGCTTTGTGATGGAGTAACAAGCAGAAAGGCTTATTTTTATCATGTATATTCTCCATCCAGTCGATTGCTTTTTCTGTGATGACGTTGGTAACATAGCCTTTTGATGGGACCTGTTTCCCGTTTTTGATAAATGGAGCGTTGTAATAAATGCCTTGACCTATTAAAATTTCCGAATAATCAAATCCGGTAGGAGCGGAAGTTAGATGCCACTTTCCGATTATTGCTGTTTCATATCCGGCTTTTTGTAAAAGTTTGGGGTATGTTTGCTGGGAACCATCAAATGTGGAACTGTTATCGGTGAAACCATTAGCATGACTATGTTTACCGGTTAATATACAGGCTCGACTAGGTCCACTGATGGAATTGGCAACAAAGCTATTGGTGAAACGTACTCCCTCGTTTGCCAGTCGGTCTATATTGGGAGTTTGTATGAAGCGTTTATCATAAGCACTGATTGTCTGGTAAGAATGATCGTCAGACATGATATAGATGATATTCATCGGCTTTTTTCCTGCTATCTGCTCTGAATCTGTTTTTTTGATGTTGCAGGAAGTCGTAGCTATTAAAGCAGAGAATGTGAATAATAATTCTTTTTTCATTATTTAGACTTTTATTGTGTTCGTGATTAAGGTATTTGTTTGTTACAGGGTTTTAGCCTAAAATTTGTGAGGAAAGACTTTCTCTTTTATTAGGCTAAATCCTGTAATCAAGTAAATTACCAACCGGGGTTTTGGACCCATTGGTTACCTGTAAGCGATAGCATACGAGGTTGTATGGGCAATAAATAATCTCGTTCCGGATTGAATTGCCATCCGTTAGGATAATGCTTATTATTGAACGGTATGATATAGCGTTTGGAGTCGGAGGGCGTACCTGTTAAGAAAAGGTTTTCACCTTCTTGCAGGCTTTCTCCATAAGCGGTTTCCAAAGAGCTCCCTTTGAATAATGCACCTGTTGGTGTTTTTCCAATAATGAGGATGTCTGCGGCGGCCCAGCGCAAGATATCTTGAAGTCGGCTTCCCTCTAAAGCTTTTTCTATGCGTCGTTCTCTTCGTACTGCTTGTATATATTTATCCAATTTATTAAATGGATAATCGGGATCGGTATTGAACTCTCTGTCGAAATCCATATCGGGCATGCCCACACGTTCTCGAAGTGGCCTTAAGGCTTCTTTTATTTTGCTAGCGTTAGCCGCACCATCTAATTCTGCCAGAGCCTCAGCGTAGTTTAATAAAATATCGGCGTAACGGAATTGTATAGCTGGCGCTTGGCTTTTGCCTTCCCCATCTATAGTAGGAATATAAGTCGTATTATATTCTACGTATTTTAGGATAGAATAACCTGTCGTATTTTGATTCCGGCTTTCCTCATTCAAAGGAGGAAGTTTGAATACGAATTCTCCATTTGGACGTAAATCTTGTCCTGGCATGCAAATGGTCTGGGATAATCGTGGGTCTCGTAAGTCCGGACTCAATTCGTCCCCGTACATTACCTTCGCTTTGTCTTGTTCGGAACCGACAAAAGGCTTTCCTTCTTTCGTTAAATAATCATCAACAAGAGAAGCGGATGCCCCACAAGTGCCACCTCCTTTATTTAAATAACGTGTTACGGAATGGCCGATGTTATTGGCGGCATCATATTTCTTCCACCATAAAACTTCTGGATTATGTGAGAGATCCAAAGTGATGAACAAGTCTCGATAAGCGGTATTGGGATCCCCTTTTGAGATGCTCCATACCCCTTCGTCTATTACATCTTTAGCGGCATCTGCGGCTTGCCGTAGATAAGAGCTGATTTTCTCATCAGTTACTTTTTTATCATAGAATGGCGTGTTTTTCGCACGATGGTATTTCTCCCAAGTACCTTCAAATAAAGCGACCTCACTCTTAAGCGCTCTTGCTACATCTTTGTGTACACGCATTGTCGAGCTATTGGTTTGAGTGTTTAGATGCTCGATCGCTATATCTAAATCCGCCAATATACTATCAGCGACCTCAAGCCTACTGTTTCGGGGACGTTCCATCTGTTCTTGAATCGGATCTAATACTTTCGTTAACCAAGTGACTTCTCCATAATTAACGAATAACCTATAATAATAACAGGCTCTGAAGAAATAAGCTTCTCCGATGCATTGCTCCATTTCCGGACCGATCTCCTCGCAATTATCGAGGTTGTTGATTAAGAAGTTTAGACTTCTGATATGTTTATACTCTGTTAATTCGACAGCGGAACTTAATGTGGTTTCTCCCGCAAGACGTGTGTCTATTACATTACTCTGCATATTATCGCTATTCAAGTCTCCAAAGGCGATACCCGTTGGATTTCCAATGCTGTTAGATTGTACCTTTATGGCAGAGTTTGCCACATCTTTGTCATTAATTTTAAGAGTTGATTCATAAAACTGATTCAGATACTTGGTGATTTCTGTTGTACTGGTGAAAGAATTGACAGAAGACAATTCTCCTTCCGGATATTTATCCATGTCGAAACAGCTACATAGCCCTAATAGACATAGGGAAACCATTGATAGATATATTCTTTTCATAAATAAATTACGCTTTATAGATTAACAATAACTCCGATAGATAACACTTTATTCATTGGATAATTCTTTCCGGCCTCACTGGTATAGTCATTACCTGTAAAAATAGCTTCCGGGTCAAACATGGAAGGAAGCTTGGTAAATGTTAGAAGATTCTCTCCAGAGAAAAACACTTGTGCTTTGCTCAACCCAATTTTCTGGCTCCATGAATTAGGCAGATCATAACTAATTGTCAGATTTTTCAAACGGCAATAAGCGGCACTTTGCATGTATCTGTCACTTTTTTGTGAGGTCTTATTTCGAAACTGATTGATACTTCCTGCTGCTCCTGTATAAGGATTGGGATAATAGGCGTCTGGATTCTCTGGAGTCCAATAATCTAGATGATCGTTGAATACCGTGACTTGTGCATAAGCTCCCGATCCCCAAAAGTAAACGGTTCCTAGATCTGGAGACCAATTTCGTTTTCCTATGCCTTGGAACATCATGCTAAGGGAAATTCCTTTCCATGAAATGGAACCATTAAGCGTATATTGATATCGAGGAGTCGTATTCCCGATAACACACATATCACCCATATCTTCCAATGTGTTATTTCCATTGTTGATCTTTTTGTCGTTATTTAAATCCATATATTTAACATCTCCCGGCATCCATTTTTGACCGGATAAGAAAGATAAATCGTATGTGTTATTATATGTGTCAGCTTCTTCTTGGGTCTGGAGTAGCCCAGAGGCTTTGTATCCCCAAATCTCACCGACTTTCTTCCCTACATACCAATTATCTTGAGGATTGGTCCCTGTCGGATTTTCATAAGCTGTAACTTCGGATGTCGCGTCAGCTAAAGAGCCTCCTATTGAATAATGAATATCCTTCCCGATTTTTCCTCGGTATTGCAGGCTTAGTTCCCATCCCCGGTTTCTCATCCTTGCGTTATTCGTATTGGGAGCCTCTGCTCCAAAGAAATCTGCAAGATCGGCACTTGGTCCTAACATATCTTTTGTATCCCGCTGGAATACATCGAAGGTGCCGGTCAGAGCGTTGTTAAAGAATCCGAAGTCAAGGCCAAGATTCTTACTTTCCACTTTTTCCCAAGTTGTAAAAGGATCAATAACTCCAGGGGCGTTTATGTACATATCTCTTCCATCTTGAAAATACCAATTACCTAACGGCTGGATTCCCATGATTGAGGTAAAAGTATAAAGTCCGGCTCCGCTTTGATTCCCTAATAGTCCCCAAGAGACTCGTAACTTTAGATTAGATAATACCTCTAAAGATTTTTCCATGAAAGACTCACGTGTAATATTCCATCCTAAAGAGACCGAAGGGAAAAATCCCCATCTATGATCTGAGGCAAAACGAGAAGAACCATCGTAGCGTCCATTCACTTCTAATAAATAGCGTCCGTCATAATCATAGTTGATACGTCCGAAAAATCCTCGGGTAGCCCATCCGTTTCGAGTATCTGTCGTGGATTTTTCTCCTGTGCCAAGATTGAGGCCTGGATTATTGGTGGAGATCATGTCGGTTACAGACTCATATAAATAGCTATATGCGTAATTTTCTTCTTGGTAACCAGCCATAACGGTGAAATTATGCTTATCGGCCAAAGAGAACATATAGTTTGAGTATAGATTAATTGATTGATATTGGCTTAAGGCGGATGAACGGGTGAATTGCCCATTCTCCATCACGCCTAATTCTTGCCTTGTCCCTTTGTATAAGGTCTCGTTATCCGCTCCCGGGATCATCGGGGCTACGTTGAGCGCCTCATAATTCTCATTATTTTGCCGGTACGTATAGTCGAAGAATATTCTCCAGTTCTTGATTGGTTGTGCTTCGAGACCACCAGTCAGTGTCAGATTATTTTTCTGTGTATTTGTATACGTGCCACTTTGTAAATAGGGAATCATTGTAAGCTCCGTAAAATGACCATTAGGATCGATTGGGCTTATGGTAGGACGGAAGCGAGCTAATGAATGATAAAAGCCTTCAGATAAGGCCCCTTTACCAAAAGGTGTGTCATTATCCGAGTTCATGAATTTAGTATTAACTTTCAAATTTAGCCAGTCCGTAATTTGAGAGGCGATATTTGCATTGAAATTTAAGCGTTTATATTTTATGTCCGCATATCTTAAAATACCATCTTCCGTATACATTCCGGTAGAGATATAATATTGCGCTTTTTTGCCACCTCCACTGAGACTCAAATTATGGTTTTGTTTGAATGCGGAGTTCTTATAATGTAAATCAAAGTAATCCACATTGCCCAAACCCTTTGGTGTGTTTTCGAATGCCCCTACTAGATTATTTTCTCCATTAAGCTCTGCCCAAGGATTTACGCTAGCAGGATCTTTCATGTACTGCTGAAGTTGCTGTAATTTTTCCGGGTTATATTGCTTGATTACGTTAGCATTGGTACAAGCTTGATTGAAAAAAGTCGCATAGTCATAAGCATTAGCCATTTCCGGCATTACAGTAGGGGAACTCCATCCTACGGTACCTTGATAACTGATGCGCATCTTACCTTCTTCACCTTTTTTCGTCGTAACTAAAATTACGCCATAAGCGGCACGGGCGCCATAAATAGCTGCGGAAGCGGCATCTTTTAAGACGGAAATCGATTCAATATCATTGGGGTTTACATCTGCCAAATCCATCTCTACACCGTCAACTAATACATAAGGATTCGCTGTGTTCGCTAAATTTCCTTGTCCTCGTAAACTCAAGGCTCCACTAGCTCCCGGGCGACCTGAGTTGGAGTTGGATACGGTTAATCCGGGTACTAATCCTTGTAAACTTTGAGTTGCGTTAGCTACTGGGCGTTGGCTGAGTTCTTCGCCTTTTACGGCAGAAACAGATCCAGTAAGGTTTACCTTTTTCTGTACACCGTATCCAACAACTACTATCTCATCTAACTTCTGGGTGTCTTCCGTCATTGTAACCTGTAAGGAGGTTTCTTCCTTGACTGTTATTTGTTTGTCGGAAAAACCGATATAAGAGATATTTAAGATGGCATTTTCGGTAATTATTAATTCAAATTTTCCATCCAAATCCGTAATGGAACCGTTTGTTGTACCCTGCTCGATTACATTTGCTCCGATGATTGGTAAACCGTCAGGGTCTACAACTGTTCCTGTTATTTTTCTTGTCTTTCTCGGAGCTTGCGGTGAAGAAGATGATTTAACTGTTAATACAATCATATTATTGGCCTCTTTTTTATAGGATATTTCCGTATTGGCTAATAATAGGCTCATGACTTCATCAATGTTTTTATCCTGTACGGATATTGACGTTTTGTGATCTAGGTTACTTAGATCACTGTTATAGAAGAATTTGTATTCCCCCGCCTTTTCTATCTCTTTTAATATGTGACGGATGGATTGGTCTTGTACATCCAGTGAAATTTGGGCATAAAGTGAAGGAGCCAAGATTAAACTACTGAATAGTGCCAGACCGACTGTTTTGATTGACCGTATTTTTATGTATTGTGATACACGGACAAGTTTTTTTTTCATACTTTTGTATTCTATGGATATTAGTACTTGCGCTTGCTATTTGCGAGATACCTAAGCGCGGTTAACTGATTTCTTTTTCGGGGGGAAATGCCTAGCATTTCTACCCCGATTTTTTACGGGCTTTTCATGAAATTGCTATTTACTGTTTTAATACTCTGTTATATAACTCTTTTTTGTCGTTGTTCTCATACAAAATAACCACACTGTCTTTTATCTCGTAGGCTAATGGTGAGGTAAGAGACAATAAATGTAAGATGCTCGCTAGACTGGTATTCCCGGGCTTACCTGTAAAACGATAACTCTTTAAGGCCTCAGATTTAAATACGATCTGGGTATTGTAATAACGTTCCAGCGTATGAGCAATCTCGCTGAATGGTGTTGACTCAAAATTCAATGTATTGTACATCCAACTGGAGTAATCTAGACTATTGTCAACCTTGTTTTTCCCCAGTATGCTAGAGTGTTTATTGAAAATAGCTTGTTCATTAGGCAACAGGTCTACATGGTTATCGTTTGCGGTTACTTCTACTTTCCCGGTCATTAATACAACGGATATGTGCTCTTCCGTGTTATAGTTCTTTACGTTAAAACTGGTTCCTAAAGCTTTTACGGATACCTTTCCCGATTGAACGATAAAAGGACGTTTAGCATCGGGCTTGACTTCAAAATAAGCTTCGCCTTCTAGATTCAGAACCCGTTCATCTGCATTAAAACGGCTTCCATAAGATAACTTTGAATCTGAATTTATCCACCCTTTTGAACCATCAGGCAATGTTATATTCGCTTTTTGTCCTTTCTCGACAGCGACAATCATGTCCATCGGTTCTCGCTGTTTATCCATTGCATAATGATAGGTGACAATACTTGTTGTTATGAGCAATAGGATAATTGCTGTGATACGTAGCGCATAATGGAAAAGTGAAGGGAGAGAAAGACTCATGAATGTCCTTTTCCCTGTTTCTTTAAAAAAGATTTGTTTACGGAGTTCGTCCAGTAAATGTTGTTTTACTGAAGGATCCATTTCCATCGGGGATTGCATCCATATATCATCAGCCCATGTGTCAAACGCTTTTCGTTCTTTTAGCCATTCTATCAATAGCTTTATTTCCGATGGAGTTGCCTTATTCTCTAGGAACTTGTTAAATATATGTATGTAATCGTTTCTTTCCATTTTCCTCTGCCTTTATTCAGTATACAAATGACAGGGAAGTTTCCGTTATCGCATCCTGTGGATTTAGTATTCGTTAACTATTAAGGAGGCAACTTAAAGCTAAAAGTCCTAGGTCGTATTGGTCTTTTAACCTTTTGCGTAGAAAGGAGATGGCTTTGGTCAGTTGGGATTCCACGGTATTCTCTGATATCTGCAATTGGTCTGCTATCTCCCGGTTGGATAGGTGGGATTGTCTGCTTAGTTTGTAAATTCTTTGCCTTCCTTCGGGCATTTGTTGTATTAAAGAATCAACGAATTCTTCTAGGAGATGATATTCTACGATCTCGTCCGTACCTCTGGCATAAGGAGTTCCGGGGTGGTCGATTTGTTGTTCTATATAGAGAATCTCCATCATTTTATGTTGGTAATGGTTAGTTAATAAGTTTTTTGCTATCGTACATAAATAGGCTCCAAAAGACAGTTTTGGGTCTAATTGTTCTCGATTTTTCCATACTTTAAGAAATACAGTTTGTACCATTTCCTCTGCCAAGTAGGAATCCCCATGAGAAATTTTCATGACAAAATTATATAATTTGCCACTCCAAACCGTGTAAAGATATTCAAAAGATGAACGATTACCCTTTCTAAGGTTCTCAATATGCTTGTTCCTCTCTCCCATGGATTAATCCATCAACAACTTTATGAATAGTCGCGATATTAGCTAATTTTCTTGAGGAGGGCAAATTTTATTTAAGAACTAGCTTGGAACTATATAAATTTCCTGTTTCGCTATTGGGGCTTTTTTATGAAATTTGGTGGGGATAGACTTTTCTATGTGAACCTTGTTGACGAAATGTCAAAGTGCTATTATTGCTCTCTGTGGGTGATGAATTATGGGGCGGGGGCTTGGTCGCACGGGAAAAACGCAAGCATTTGATGGTTGTGTAAATCAGAATGATGTTTGAATGCAGGTGCTGTTGGTCTTTTTTTATGATTGATGTTTGAAGAGCTGTCTATCGGTTGAGTATTTAAGGCTTTCTCTGTCTGAAAGTCATTTTGAAAATGTCTTTGCTTGAGCTGCTTCCAGCGTGGGTTATGCCGGATTTAGTCTTGATTTCAGGTGATTTTCATTCGAATGTTAACAAAATTTAGTCCGATACTAGATGAAATTTCTTCCTTATGTTCTTCAGAAAACTTCCTTATGTTTTTTCTAGAACATTATTATGAGTTTTATCAAGGCTATTTATAGCCTATAAGTGTTAATAAATATGCGATTTGGAGTTTATATGTATCTTTTTTATCGCTAGAATGGGATTTTCTTATGAGATACGTGTAATCGTAAGTCGTATTATCTGATAAAAATGTTATCTGAAATTTATTCTAGATGACATTTTTCTTTTCGCTGTCCTTAGTCGGAAATCGAAGTTTTTTCCCTTCTATACCTTCCGATTCCTAAGTAATACTCTCTCGCTTCTGTTAAAATGCAATCCTAAAATGGTATTTGCTTGAGAATTGAAAGAAAAATAAAGAATTTTCTTTTAAATCCTTTGCGCATATCAATTATTGTTCTACATTTGCAGCGTCAAACAAACAAAGACAATAAGAAAAGATGATGAACAACGTATTGCATATTATTCTCGTGGTGGTCCTTCTAGTCATTAGTAGGTAAGGAGAAAGGTGTGTAAGAAGTTGTGAAGTCGTAGAGATATTTCTTAAGCCTTTCTCCATATAGGGAAAGGCTTTTTTATTATAAATAATTCAAGGTAGAGGCGTGGATAAAGCGCTCTACGAACAAAAAATAGGAAAGAGATGAAGAATCCGTTAAGAAGCTCATTTAGCACCGAAGGTCGTAGGATGGCCGGAGCCCGTGCGCTATGGCGTGCCAACGGGATGAAAGAGGAACAGTTCGGCAAGCCTATTATCGCTATCGTAAATTCATTTACCCAGTTCGTGCCGGGGCATACGCATTTGCATGAGATCGGGCAATTGGTCAAGGCCGAGATCGAGAAACAAGGTTGTTTCGCCGCTGAATTTAATACGATCGCTATCGACGACGGTATCGCTATGGGACACGATGGAATGCTTTACTCGCTTCCTTCACGCGACATTATCGCGGACAGCGTGGAATATATGGTAAATGCCCATAAGGCGGATGCTATGGTTTGCATCAGCAATTGCGATAAGATCACGCCGGGTATGCTTATGGCTTCCATGCGATTAAATATCCCGACGGTGTTCGTGTCCGGTGGCCCGATGGAGGCAGGTGAGCTGGATGGCCGCCATCTGGATTTGATCGACGCGATGATTGAGTCCGCCGATACATCGGTAAGCGATGAGCGTATCGAGCAGGTGGAACGCCATGCGTGTCCGGGTTGCGGTTGTTGTTCCGGTATGTTTACCGCTAACTCTATGAACTGCTTGAACGAGGCGATCGGTCTGGCGCTTCCGGGTAACGGGACGATCGTGGCTACCCATAAGAACCGTATCCAACTTTTCCGTGACGCGGCTAAGCAAATCGTTGAGAACGCTTACAAATACTATCGTGACGGGGATGATTCCGTGTTACCTCGCAACATCGCTACCCGTCAGGCTTTCTTGAACGCCATGTCGCTGGATATTGCCATGGGGGGGTCTACCAATACGGTGCTTCACTTATTGGCCGTGGCACAAGAAGCCGGCGCCGATTTTCATATGGAGGATATCGATATGTTATCCCGCAAGACTCCTTGCCTGTGTAAGGTAGCCCCGAATACGCACACTTATCATGTACAAGACGTAAACCGTGCCGGTGGAATCCTCGGTATCATGAACGAGTTGATGAAAGCCGGGCTTGTGGATGGCAGCACGAGACGTGCGGACGGCCTGACCTTGGCCGAGGCTGTTGATAAATACGCCGTCACTTCCCCGAACGTAACGGAGGAGGCGATCCGTAAATACAAGAGCGCTCCCGCTCATCGGTTCAGTATCCAGATGGGTTCCCAAGAATCTTATTATAAGGAATTAGATACGGATCGTGCCGAAGGTTGTATCCGTGACGTGGAGCACGCTTATTCCAAGGATGGCGGCTTGGCTGTTTTGAGAGGGAATATCGCCTTGGACGGATGTGTCGTAAAAACCGCCGGCGTGGATGAGAGTATTTGGAAATTCTCCGGCCCGGCGAAAGTCTTCGATTCACAGGATGCCGCTTGCGAGGGCATTTTAGGAGGCAAGGTCGTTTCAGGCGATGTGGTCGTCATCACGTATGAGGGTCCGAAAGGAGGGCCGGGAATGCAAGAGATGTTATATCCTACCTCTTATATAAAGAGCCGTCACTTAGGTAAGGAGTGCGCCTTGATCACGGATGGTCGTTTCAGTGGCGGTACGTCCGGTCTTTCTATCGGGCATATTTCTCCTGAGGCTGCTTCCGGTGGCGCTATCGGATTGGTGAGAGACGGGGATATCATCGAGATCAATATCCCGGAACGTTCCATCAACGTGCGGCTGAGCGACGAGGAGTTGGCCGAGCGCCGTAAAGCGGAAGAGGCGCGTGGAAAGAAAGCTTTTACGCCGCCGACGCGTCAGCGTGAGGTCTCGAAAGCGTTGAGAGCGTACGGGAAGATGGTTAGCTCCGCCGATAAGGGAGGTGTAAGGATTGTTGAAGATTAAAGCCAATAATATACATTAAACACGTTATTTCTTATGGAGAAACAAAAGATAACCGGTTCGGAAGCTTTGTTGAAAGCGTTGATTGCCGAAGGAGTAGATACTATCTTCGGTTATCCCGGCGGACAGGCGATACCTATTTACGACAGTTTATATGATTATAGGGACCAGTTGAGGCATGTATTGGTGCGCCACGAGCAAGGCGCTACCCATGCGGCTCAAGGCTATGCCCGTGTATCTGGCAAGGTAGGAGTGACGTTGGTTACTTCCGGCCCGGGCGCTACGAATACCATCACGGGTATCGCTGACGCGCTGATGGATAGTACGCCAATGGTCGTAATCGCCGGTCAAGTACCCTCGCCGTTGTTGGGAACCGATGCTTTTCAGGAAGTCGACGTGATTGGCATCACGCAACCGATCACCAAATGGGCTTACCAGATCCGCAAGCCGGAGGAGATCGCATGGGCTGTTTCTCGTGCTTTTTATATCGCTTCTACAGGCCGTCCGGGTCCAGTTGTGCTGGATTTAGCGAAGGACGCGCAAGTAGGGCT
>OHJP01000010.1_pt1 | contig 145404 bp, 126 predicted proteins | sample 1568591 | NCBI WGS metagenome assembly OHJP01 (sample SAMEA3879567, study PRJEB24766) | human gut metagenome | biome: human-associated habitat; feature: feces | place: USA | collected 1985/1987
GATAATGTTGATTTCCCCACCCGCTTCCGCAAGGATATGGCCGAACAGCTTCGGCTAGGCAACCTTTACCTGCTAGACGTACAGCCTTTATCATATATTCGCGACGGCTATATCCGCTCGATCGGCGTAGAGAACGAGGTGAAAACCCGTGTGGCGGTAGCCTGCTTCCTGTTGGCGAATATATTCCTAGGAATCATCGGTACCTTCTGGTTCCGTACGGAATACCGCAAAGGCGAGATGGGGCTTAGGATGGCCTTAGGCTCTACCCGCCGCCAGTTGAACTCGATCATGGTGGGAGAGGGTGTCCTGCTGCTGGTCTTGGCGTTCATCCCGTCCTTGGTCATTAGCTTCAACATCGCCAATATGGATTTGATTGATACCTATCTACTTCCGTTCACGTGGCTGCGTTTCGTGATTTGCGGAGGGATTACATTCGTCTTGATCGTCCTTATGATCATCTGCGGCGTATGGTATCCCGCCCGTTCGACAGCCCGGTTGGAACCGGCGGAAGCTCTGCATTACGAGTGATCAGGGCATAGCATTTGCTGATTGAAAAGTAGCAGTAATAAAAACGAACACTTTATGTATAGGCAATATTTTAGACAAGCTCTACAGATGCTGAAAGAAAGTCCTTTCTTCAGTGTGATTACCATTCTGGGCACGGCCTTGGCGATCTGCATGATCATGGTGATGGTCATTGTCTTCGAGATACAAAATAAAGGCTTCAAGCCGGAGTTGAACCGGGACAGGACACTTTATGTAAAAGACGTGGCGATTACGAATAAGAATGAGGAGGATGGCGGTATGAACTATTCCCTTGTCGGTGGCCGTGTGGCAAAGGAGTGCTTCTTTACGCTGAAAACCCCGGAGGCCGTCAGCATGCAATTGATGCGTATGCAAACGCTGGTCACTTCCGCGGATCAAACGAGACGGATGAAATGCGATCAGATACGGACTGACGAGGGCTTCTGGAAGATCTTCGATTTCGAGTTCCTGGCGGGAAAACCATTCCTGCGGAGCGATGTGGAGAGTAATATCAAGAAAGCGGTGATCAGCCGTGGTTTATCGTTCCGCATATTTGGATTGGCCGACGAGAGCGTGATTGGGCAAACGATATTGGTGGCACGCCGTCCATATGTGGTTGGCGGTATCGTGGAGGACGTATCTCCCCTCGCCAACCATGCGTATGCCCAGATCTGGATTCCCTATGCTCAATCCGATGTGGATCGGCTGATAAACGAGGAGACATTGGAGGGATTGATCGGTAGCTACCGGGTCTTGATCTTGGCTCGCTCAAGCGGCGACTTCGACGAGATCAAGACCGAGGTGGAGCAAAACGTAGCCCAGTTTAATAACTCCTTACAAGAGCTCAAGATCGACTTGATGAAACAGCCGGATACGCAGATGGAGAGCCGTCTTCGTTTGTGGAGTAATGTCGTGCCCGACGTACCGAGAATGTTGGGGCAATATGCGCTGGTCTTGATCGTCTTGCTTCTGGTCCCGGCTATGAACCTTAGCGGGCTTACCGCGTCAAGGATGCAGAAACGTATGGGCGAACTGGGGGTACGGAAAGCGTTTGGCGCTAACCGTGGCACGTTGATACGGCAGGTGTTGGCGGAGAATCTCGCCGTGACGTTATTGGGCGGGGCAGTGGGATTGCTGTTCTCCTATGTGGCGGTATTCTTGCTTAAGGATTGGCTGTTAGGCTCGTTCGAGCTGGCTTCCTTGAATAGCGGCCTGACGTTGAGTACGGGGATGTTGATCCGTCCGGCTATTTTCTTCTTTGCCTTTTTGTTCTGTTTGTTGCTGAATCTGTTGAGCGCGGTGATCCCGGCGTGGAATGCCTCTAACGGGAATATAGTGGATTCTTTGAACGATAAGCAATAACCGGGTTTGTTAATCCTATAATTCATCACTGATATGATAAAGCATCTATTAAAGATTATCTGGAACCAACGTAGGCGCAATGGATGGATTGCCGCCGAGATCCTGCTAGTATTCGTGGTTCTATGGTACATAATCGATTCGCTAATGGCGGTTGGGAAAGTTTTCTTCGCCCCGATGGGATGGGATATCGACCATGTCTATTGGATCTCGATGGGCGTGGAGGAGGTAGACCGGAACGAGATGGATTCTACCTATCGGTACGTCACTTCCGGACGCAGCATGCTGACGGCGATAGACCGTATTAAGACTTGCCCGGGCGTGGAGGCGGTGGGCGTTGGATTTATGTCTATGCCTTATGTGGGGGAGAACTCTTATAGGAATGTAGGGGTAAGCGATTCGGTGAACATTGAATACGTAAAGTTGGAACGGGTGACTCCGGGTTTCATGGAAGTGTTCGGTTTTCGTCCTATGGAGGGTGAGCGAAAGAGTTGGGAGGAGATGCTGAGTGGTAATCAAGTTATTCTTTCCGGTCGTTTGTTTGAGGAGTTTAAGGAAAAAGGAGGTAAACGGGAGCAAGGCATTTTCTTCGGGGATGATATGTGCGTGATCGGTGGGGTTACTGCCTCATTTCGCGCTGACCGTTTCCAGCAGGGAGCGAGCTGGTTGTTTAGGCGTCTGACGGATGAGGAGATCGCCGAGGATGATACCGATTTCCATGTGAAGATCGCCGTCCGGGTAAACCCTTCCGCGGATCATGATTTCCCGGAGTTCTTCGTGAAGCAAATGGAGAAGCAACTCTCCATAGACCGTTTGTATTTACTGGATGTCATTCCATACTCGGACTTGAGATATAGCATGGAATTAAGAAATGGTGTAAAATCCGAGTTGCAGAACCAGATAGCCGTGATGGGATTCTTGCTGTTCAATATATTCTTGGGGATCATCGGTACGTTCTGGTTCCGCACGGAACAACGGAAAGGGGAGATGGGATTGCGGATCGCTTTGGGCTCCACCCGTTTCAGCTTAAAGGGGATCATGATTGCCGAGGGGGTGTTATTGTTGACATTGATCGCGATCCCGGCCTTATTGATCTGTTTTAATCTTCATGTGTCGGAATTGACGAAAGGGGCCTATATGGATTATACGATAGCCCGTTTTGCGGCGGGTTTCCTTATAACCTACTTGGTCATGGCGGTGATGATCATCTTGGGTATAGGATATCCGGCTCACCAAATGGCCCGGTTAGAGCCTGCGGATGCCTTACGATATGAATAAGATTTTTGTTTAACATATTACACTTACACACAATTGAAAGCCCGGTCTTGTAGTGATACATGGCCGGGCTGTTTTCGTGCTTGGTGAAAATTCGCGAGCTAAAACGTCATTGACGCATACACCCCATAATGCCCGTCTCCCGCTACCGGGCTAATTGACAGGTTATGTTTCTTGGCGAAGGGGCGGGTGAAAATATAAGCGCTTCCCGCGCCGATAACGGCTCCCGCCGCTACGTCCCACCAATCATGTTTCTTTCCATACACGCGGCTCCAACCGACATACGTCGATACCGCATAGGCGGGAATACCCCATTTCCACCCGTAACGCCGTTGGATAAAAGCCGCTCCGGCAAAAGATACGGAGGTATGCATAGATGGGAAAGAATGATTGTCGCTATAATCCGGACGTTCTTTCTTGACTAAGTATTTCAAGGCATACGTAACCCCCAGTGTCGTAACCCCGGTGAAAACACCTTGCTTCAACCCCTGCCAGTCCTGCGTGGCCAATATCGTAGCCAACCCCGCCACCGGAGTGATAAACACCAATACATCCCCCGAGGTACGTACGGCCTTACGGCTTCCGGTCACCTCCAGTTCCTGTGCGTTCACCGACAGGCAAAGCAGCAGCATTGTTAATGTGAAAAGGATATGTCTCATGTTATTTAAAATATAATTGCTATTTTAGGTATAAAGATAATCAATCCGACTATAGCGGCCGCTATAGCCATTATTAACACGGCGCCTGCCGCTAAATCCTTTGTCCGCTTGATGGCCTCGTTGTATTCCGGCGAGACCAGATCCGCTAACGCCTCGATCGAGGAGTTCACGGCTTCGGCGGCTAAGACCGCTCCGATAACGACAACCACGGCTACCCACTCCATGCGCGATAAACCAAGCAAGGCCCCGGCTATCAACACGCAGACCGCCGCGAAACAATGTATCCAAGCATTATGCTCTTTCGTTATCAATAGCTTAATCCCATTGAATGCGAATTGAAAGCTCTTGATCCTTTTCCGGAATGTAAAACCGTCGTTCTTCATTTATATCCTTATGAAATATGTTATTGAGGTGGGCAAAGATAGGGAAAATAGGCTAATTTCTAGGGCCGGTAGCTTTGTGGATGAATAAAAACTGAAAAAAGTACGCATGATACAGGTATAGATTAAAGTAAAAAGAATAAATTTATCCTTCAATGTCGGATATGAAGATAAAATATAACTTTCTGAGTCCATTGCTAATGGCGATATTGGCGATCTGTTGCCTGTGGATTGTTACGGATGTCGCTTATGGTGTCCGCATGTGGGAACTGGGAGTGGACGCATGGATCGGGCGTATCAAGGCCCTTACTATTATATTGATCGGTGTTAGCTTATCTTATTTGTTTTTTAATTACTTGGCTAATACTTTTTTAGATAGGAATAAAGAGCGGAGGTCCCGCCCGATGTTCTGGGAATATCTATGGGTAGTCTTGTTTAATTTAGTCGTGCTCAATATCGGCTTGTATATCGTGATCTATTCTATAAATGGAACGACCTATCGGTGGGGAGAGGCGTTAATGATCAATGCGGTAGCTGTGCCGATCTTTCTCCTATACTATTTCTTGATCCGTAATAATATATTAGCCAAACGCTATTCGGAGAAAATCGTCCAATTGGAGAAAATGAAAGTGGATCAATTGGAAACCCAATTAAAGTTGCTGAAGATGCAATACCATCCTCATTTCTTGTTTAATGCCTTGAATACGATCTATTTCTTGATCGATGAGGAAAATGAGGAAGCGATTGAGGCTGTAGAGTTACTCTCGGATTTACTCCGCTACCAATTATATGATATAAATACGAAAGTGACGATCGATGAGGAGATTGACTATTTACGAACCTATATTCAATTCCAGCGACTTCGTATGACGAAACGCTTAGAGTTCGAGGAGTCCTTTGATCCGGAACTGACCGGACAAAAAATACACCCGTTGCTTTTCCAGCCATTATTGGAGAATGCGTTTAAATATGTAGGCGAAGCGTATCGGATACGAGTATCCATGCGGAAAGAGGGTTCAAAGGTCTGCTTTGGAGTAAGTAATACATTCAATCCGGATTCCTTGGAACAAAGAAAGGGAAAAGGCATTGGGATCGACAATCTGAGAAAACGATTGGAGCTATTGTACCCGGATAAATATGAGCTGCGTATAAAAAAAGACAGTACCCGTTTTAGGGTTGAATTATGTATTGATTTATCGGAATAATATGGAAATAAAATGTATCATAACAGATGATGAGCCAATCGCTAGACAAGGACTTCGGCGACATATCGGAAAAATTGATTTTCTGACCATCGTCGGGGAGTGTGAGGACGCTATACAACTCAATAATATGCTGAATTCAGTTCAGGCGGATTTACTTTTTCTGGATATTGAGATGCCGGATATGTCCGGATTGGACTTCTTGGAGAGTGCTCAGAATATACCAAAGGTAATTATCACCTCGGCGTACGAGCGGTATGCGTTGAGAGGATACGAGTTTGACGTGGTGGATTATTTATTGAAACCGATCTCTTTTTCCCGCTTCCTGAAATCGGTTAATAAAGTACATGCGTTGATGGAATCTACATCGAAAAGCGAGGAGTCCGCTTATATTTTTGTCAAGACGGAGAAGCAACTTAAAAGGCTTTATTTAAAGGAGATTCAATTTATAGAGGGCATGGAGAACTATATTGTTATCCATACCCTCACTTCCAAAGAGATCGTTCATCTCCGGTTGAAGAGTATACTGGAAACGCTGCCGGCACAAATTTTCATGCAAGTGCACCGCTCTTTCATCGTAAATCTTTCTTATGTACAAGCGATAGAAGGAAATCTATTAATCATGGGGGAGCATAAAATTCCGGTGTCACGTCCTTTACGGGAAGAGGTATATAAATCGATCATCAATAATCAACTCATTCAAAGATAAGTATCCAAAAACGGACACACTGTTCATTATCGAACACTTTAAATATCTCTATTTATCGGATTATCAATCGTATATGTTTTTGGCATGCCTTTTGCCTTAGGCTGGGTAAAACTTATACTAAAATGAGAAGGATCTATATAGCGATAGGTTGTCTGTGGGCGGTAATTTCGGGAATATGTGCCCAAGACAATACGAATAAAGTTCGGATTACCCTGCGGCAAGCGATTCAGATCGCCCAGCTTCAATCCGTAGACGCTGCCGTGGCGCTCAATGAATTGCGAACGGCCTATTGGGAATTTCGTACGCATCGGGCGGATCAGTTGCCGGAAGTGATATTTACGGGGACTTTGCCTTCGTATAGCAAGCAATACTCGAAGTACCAGCAATCGGATGGTTCTTATACCTATGTGCAAAACAATGCCTTAGGCTTAAATGGAGAGATCTCTATCGCCCAGAACATAGCCCTGACCGGAGGTAAGATCGCCTTGAATACCTCCTTGGATTTTACCCGTCAGCTAGGTAGTGGCGCTTACAACGAGTTTATGAGCGTACCTGTTAGTTTGACGTTGACGCAACCGATTTTCGGCGTGAATAACCAAAAATGGAAACGTCGCATCGAGCCTGTCCGTTACCAAGAGGCCAAAGCCGCTTATATGGAGAACGTGGAGAATGTAACGATCGCTACCATCACGAATTACTTCAACTTACTGTTGGCGGAAGATAATCTGGATATCTGTAACCAGAACTTGGTGAACGCCAATAAACTGTACGATATAGCGATCGCGAAGCGCAAGATCGGGCATATCTCGGAGAGCGAGTTGATGCGTTTGAAACAGTCGGCCTTGCAAGCGAAAGGCAAGCTGACCGAGGCTCAATCGAATTACAACGCGATGATGTTCAAGCTCCGTTCCTTTTTAGGGATGAGCGAGCAAGACGTGATCGAGCCTGTCCTTCCCGAGGCGATAGAAGGAGTCCGTATGGATTATCAAGCGGTATTGGAGAAGGCTCAAGAAAATAACTCGTTCTCGAAGAATATCATGCGCCGCCAGTTGGAAGCGGATTATGATGTGGCGACCGCCAAGGGGAACCGTCGAAGTATTAATCTGTTTGCCTCCGTGGGTTATACCGGTAAGGATATGTCCATGCGAGGAGCTTACAATCCATTGAAAGATAACCAGATCGTAGAGGTCGGGCTTTCGATTCCTATCTTGGACTGGGGAAAACGGAAGGGAAAGGTAAAAGTAGCCGAATCGAATCGGGATGTCGTACTTTCCAAGATCCGTCAGGAGCAAATGGATTTTAATCAAGATATCTTCCTCTTGGTGGAGAATTTCAATAATCAAGCCGCTCAATTGGAGATAGCCGCCGAGGTGGACACGTTGGCGGAAAAGCGCTACAAGACCTCGATCGAGACTTTCATGATCGGAAAGATCGATATCCTAGACTTGAATGACGCCCAGAGTTCGAAGGATGACGCGAAGCAAAAGCATATCCAAGAACTGTATTATTACTGGCGTTATTTTTATAACATCCGTAGTATAACATTGTATGATTTCTTGAATAATCGTACATTAGATGCCGATTTCGAGGAAATCGTGAAACGATAAATTGATTATATGATACTGATAATAGATGATGACGCGGCTGTTCGTTCCTCGCTTACGTTCCTGCTAAAACGTGCGGGTTTCCGGCCGGAGGCGGTTCCGGGGCCGAAGGAGGCCTTGGAGGTAGTCCGTGCCACGGCGCCGGAGCTGATCTTGATGGATATGAACTTCACGCTGACTACCACGGGCGAGGAGGGGATTCAATTATTGAGACAGGTGAAGATCTTTCGTCCTGATGTACCCGTGATCTTGATGACCGCTTGGGGATCGATCTCTTTGGCCGTGCAGGGAATGCAAGCCGGAGCCTTCGATTTTATCACGAAGCCTTGGAATAACTTGGTATTATTAAAATCGATCCGGACTGCCTTGGAACTGAGCGAGCAGAAGAAGGAGGCAAACGCTCCCTTGAACCGTTCGGATGCCGATCATAAATTTCATTTTGATAAGATCGTGGGGCAAAGTGCCGCTTTGATGGATGTCTTGGGGACGGTCTCGCGTATCGCTCCGACAAACGCCTCTGTTTTGATTACCGGCGAGAGCGGTACGGGTAAAGAGCTGATAGCGGAAGCGATCCATGCGAATAGCCCCCGGTCGAAAGAGGCTTTCGTAAAGGTAAACTTAGGCGGACTTTCCCAAAGTCTTTTTGAGAGCGAGATGTTCGGACATAAGAAGGGGGCTTTTACGGATGCGTACATGGATCGGGTAGGGCGTTTCGAGATGGCGAACAAAGGCACGATCTTCTTGGATGAGATCGGCGATTTGGAACTGTCTTGCCAAGTAAAGCTGCTTCGGGTATTGCAAGACCAGACCTTTGAGGTCTTGGGGGATAGCCGCCCCCGGAAGGTGGATATACGGGTCGTAAGCGCTACAAACCGGGATTTACGATCGATGGTGGCGGACCGTACGTTCCGTGAGGATCTTTTTTACCGGATCAATTTGATCACGGTGCATTTACCCGCCTTACGTGAGCGAAGGGAGGATATCCCATTGCTGGCCCGGTATTTCGCGGATAAGCAATCGGAGATCAATGGGCTACCGAGGGTGGAGTTCTCATCGGATGCCCAGACCTATTTAAGCCGTCTCCCTTTTCCCGGTAATATCCGTGAGTTGAAGAACTTGGTGGAGCGGACGATCCTTGTGTCGGGTAAGACGCTTTTGGATGCCGCTGATTTCGAGGTTCATTGCGTGGATACGTCCAGTTCTAAATCGACGATTCCGCCTTCTTTGGAGGGTTTGACCTTGGATGAGTTGGAGAAGCAAACCATCTTACGCTCCTTGGAAGCGCATGGGGGGAATTTATCGCATGTAGCCACGGCACTGGGAATCAGTCGTGCCGCTTTGTACCGGAGGCTAGAGAAATACGGGATCCCGATCGATAAATAAGAAAAGGCGAGGATGAGGTTGAAGGGATTATTCTGGATATTGACGACGCTGCTGTTGACTATATTGGCGGTGGTGACTTATTATGTCTTTTATACGTCTTCTATCCGGATGTTTTTCGCGGTAGAAGCCTTGGTCTTGCTTACGATCATCTATTTATTTGTCTTTTATCGCCGTATCATAAAGCCCTTGCATATCATCGGTAACGGTATGGAGTTATTGAAAGAGCAAGACTTTAGTTCCCGCTTGGGAAAGGTCGGGCAGACGGAGGCGGACCGGGTGGTCGATGTCTTTAATAAGATGATGGAGCAATTGAAGAATGAGCGCTTGCACCTCCGGGAGCAAAACCATTTCTTGGACTTGCTGGTCAACGCCTCTCCGATGGGGGTGATCATCTTGAACTTGGACGAGGAGATCCTGTCCATGAACCCGGCCGCGTGTAAATTGTTTGGCGCGCGAAGCTCGGAGGATATGGAGGGAAAGCGTTTTCTCCAGCTGGATTCTCCCTTGGCGGAAGAATTGGTACGGGTTCCGATGTATCAAGCGCAGACCGTCCGGCTGAACGACGCTAATATTTATAAATGTACGCATTCCTCATTCGTAGACCGGGGCTTTCACCACCAATTTTATTTGATAGAGACGTTGACCCAAGAGGTGTTCAAGGCTGAGAAGAAGGCGTATGAGCAGGTGATACGTATGATCTCTCATGAGGTGAATAATACGACCGCAGGTATCACCTCTACCTTGGATACGTTGGAGTCTACGTTCAGCGGGATGGAAGATATGGAGGATGTCTGCGAGGTTTTGCGGGTCTCCATAGAACGCTGCTATAGCATGAGCCATTTCATCACCAATTTCGCTGATGTGGTGCGTATACCCGAACCCCAAAGTCGTCCGCAAGAATTGAACCAAGTGGTGTCCGCTTGTAAACGCTTTATGGAGACAGTTTGCCAGAACCGGAATATCGAGATTGTTATGGATCTGAGCGAGGAATCTCCAGTCGTGAATTTGGATAATTCATTATTCGAGCAAGTCTTGGTCAATATTATCAAGAATGCCGCCGAATCCATCGACCGAGACGGAAAGATCTATATCCGGACGACAGTGCGTCCTACCTGCTTGGAGATAGCCGATACGGGCAAAGGCATCGACAAGGAAACGGAAACGAAACTGTTCAGCCCGTTCTTCTCTACGAAACCGAACGGACAAGGTATCGGCTTGATCTTTATCCGTGAGGTGCTGTTAAAACATGATTGCCGATTCTCTCTCCGTTCTTACACGGATGGATTGACAAGGTTTAAGATTTGGTTTAGTTGAAATAATCCCTTTATGGTTTGAGGTTTTTCCCTTGTAGGCTAAGGCTGTATCCTTACAGGTGTTAGCCTTTTTGTCTGCTTGTATTCATCATGCAACAGCCGTTGCATGATCATCTACCAACTGTTGCATGATCTTCTACCAGTCGTTGCATGATCGTCCAACAGTTGATAGATGATGGATGTCTTTTGAGGAAAAGTCTAAAGATAGGGATGGAAAGGGCTAAAGGATACGGAGGTTTTGGGCAAGCTGTACTGGATTTTATACTATCTTTGGGCCGTATAAATGCAATAGAAATCTAATCTTGAATATCATGAAGAAAGTAGTATCTGTATTATTTATCCTTGCGATTATCGTATTTTCTGTATTAATGGTAAGCTATTCGAGTGATCAAAAGCCGGAGAAAGTTCTTCGCCATGTTGTTATGTTTGGTTTTAAGCCGGATGTGTCCGAGGCGCAGGTGAAAGAGGTTGAGGATGCCTTTTGTAAGTTGCCTTCTCAAATCGACTTGATCAAAGGATATGAGTGGGGAACGGATTGTAGTCCGGAGGGATTGCAACAGGGCTTGACTCATTGCTTTTTCTTGACTTTTCATTCGGATGCGGATCGGGACGCCTATTTGGTACATCCGGCGCATAAAGCGTTTGGCAAGGTGTTAGGAGGGAAGGCATCGGCGGTTACGGTGTTGGATTATTGGACGAAATAAAAAGAATGGGCGGGATGAATCGATGAGTCACCCCGCCCGTTTTTATATTCCTTAGTTACTTTATATTATAACCATTGATTCATGAACTGATCCATCTCTTCCGCATGGGCTTCCAGACTTTGAAGTAGCTTGAATTGGGCTTTTGTGCGGATTAAGTTATGTTTCGGGCTATGGATCTTGTAATAGGTATCGCCGTTGATATAATCGGTTAAGAAACGAACGGTCTGCATATAAGTCAATAAGCGTCCACCGTAAGGTAGCAATTTGATCTCGGTAGGAGTTAAGAACGCCTTGGCTTTTTCCATATATCCACGGGTATAGGCTTTGAAGATCTCCATGTTAACGTTTACGTTATCCAGATTCTCATCGTCCTCGGCGCCTGTATTGGCTCCGGTACGGATAAAGTCACCGATATCGGAAAGAACGAAGCCCGGCATTACGGTATCCAAGTCGATCACGCAAAGCACCTTGTCGCTATCAGCGTCGAACATCATATTGTTAACTTTTGTATCGCAATGGTTCGTGCGTTTCTTCAATTGGCCCTCACGGTACAGGCGTTCTTGAATGCACATCGCTTCGGCACGTTTCTCGATCTCCTCTACCAAATCTTTCACCTCTTCCAACCGGCTTGCCGGATTAGCGGCTACAGCTTCATGAAATTGTCGCAAGCGAAACTCCATATTATGGAAATCCGGGATGGTCTCGCCCAGCGTACCCTCGGGTATATCGGACAACATGGTCTGGAAATCACCGAACGCTTTGCCAGCCTCATAAGAAAGCTCAGGAGTTACTTCCTCATAGCTTTTGCTGCGAGGGATGAATAGGCATACCCGCCAATAACTATCTCCATCGAAATAATATTTTTTCCCGTCTTTAGTCGGCAAGAAGGTTAATACCTTACGGTCGATATCCGTTTCACCTTTTTCCTCCAGCTTTTTGCGGATATGAGTGGTAACCACATGGATGTTATTTTGCAGCATATCCACATTGGTGAAGATTAAATGGTTGATACGCTGTAGCACGTATTTGATCTCCCCTTTCTCGTTGGTCACTTTCAATGTATCATTAATGTGTCCGTTTCCGAATGGTTCAGCGGAAACTACTTTCTCGTCCAACTGGAACTGATCCAAGATGTTTAGTAATTGTTCTTTCGTTTTTGCCATGATATTTCATTATGTTAACTCCGGCAAAGATACAAAAAAAGGCCACGATACAAATCGTGACCTTTTTTTATTTCTTTAAAGAAAGAAATCTTATTTCTTGTTACGGTTACCATAACGGCTCATGAACTTATCAACACGTCCGGCTGTATCGACCAACTTAGACTTACCAGTGTAGAACGGGTGAGAAGTGTTAGAGATCTCGACCTTTACCAACGGATAAGTTACGCCGTCGATCTCAATCGTCTCTTTTGCGTTAATAGTAGAACGAGTGATGAATACATCATCGTTTGACATGTCCTTAAATACTACAGGACGATAGTTTTCAGGATGAATACCTTTTTTCATTGCTTTATTATCTATTTTAATTTATACTCTGTATATATTTGGTAACCGGTATTTTGGCTTGCAAAGGTAAGGCTTTGCCACAAACAAACAAAGAAAATCGTATTATTTTTTTCGAGGGCGTTGATTTTGTGTTATTTTATATGCTTTGAAGCATCATTTGTCGTGAATCTTGATTATCTTTGTGCAAGTTTTTAATCATTAACGTAATAACATAATAACAACTATGGTAAATTACAAAGATTTGGGCTTGGTGAACACAAAAGAAATGTTCGCTAAGGCTATCAAGGGCGGATATGCTATCCCTGCTTTCAACTTCAATAACATGGAACAGATGCAGGCTATCATCAAGGCTGCTGTAGAGACAAAATCTCCGGTTATTTTGCAGGTTTCTAAGGGCGCTCGCCAGTACGCAAACGCTACTTTGCTTCGTTACATGGCACAGGGTGCTGTTGAATATGCTAAGGAATTAGGTTGCCCGAATCCTCAGATCGTTCTTCACTTAGACCATGGTGATACGTTTGAGACTTGCAAGAGCTGTATCGACTCTGGCTTCTCGTCTGTAATGATCGACGGTTCTCACCTTCCTTATGAAGAGAACATCGCTTTGACTAAGAAAGTTGTTGAGTACGCTCATCAATTCGATGTAACTGTAGAAGGCGAGCTTGGTGTATTGGCAGGTGTTGAGGATGAGGTTTCTTCAGACCACCACACTTATACCAATCCTGAGGAAGTTATCGACTTCGCTACTCGTACGGGCTGCGATTCTTTGGCTATCTCAATCGGTACTTCTCACGGTGCTTATAAGTTCACTCCGGAGCAATGTACGATCGACCCTGTTACAGGTAAGATGGTTCCTCCTCCATTGGCATTCGACGTTTTGGACGCTGTTATGGAGAAACTTCCGGGATTCCCTATCGTTCTTCACGGTTCTTCTTCTGTTCCTCAGGAAGAGGTTGAGACTATCAACAAATTCGGTGGCGCTTTGAAGGCTGCTATTGGTATTCCTGAAGAGTGGTTGCGTAAGGCTGCTACATCTTCTGTATGTAAGATCAATATCGACTCAGACTCTCGTTTGGCGATGACTGCCGCTATCCGCAAAACTTTCGCTGAGAAACCGGCTGAATTCGATCCTCGTAAATATCTGGGCCCGGCTCGTGATAACATGGAGAAACTTTACAAACACAAGATCATCAACGTTCTTGGTTCTAACGACAAGTTATAATCGGAAGTTTCTTGATATAAATAAAGAAAGCCATCTCGGTATCGGGATGGCTTTTCTTTTGGTCTGTAGTTTAGTCTTTTAATACCTTACGAAGCGCTTCCAACATCGGATCTACGGTAAGATCGTTGCCGGTAGCTTGCTTGATCCACACATTCGGGGTGAAGCGGCCTTGCTTGAAGATCCGGCTAACCTCATTCGCGAAATCCTTGCCATTGAGGTAGTTCTCTAGCTGGAACTCGATAATCTGTCCGAAAGCGTAGGCGGAAAGGTAGAGCGGATAACCGATCATATGGGAGTAAATCGCTAGAACGGCCTCGTCTTTTACACCGAATACCGGAGCGTAATACTTATTCCAGATTTCCTTGGAAAGACGGATCACGGCCTCCTGTAATTCCCCGGCGGTAGCGTTAGGATGTGCGTACATCCATTTCCATACGGAGATATCCAGCATGGAAACACCGCAAATCTCATACATGCTCCATATCTTATCCAAGATATCCATCTTTTCTTTTTCCGGATTCCCGTCTTTTATGCCCAGTAACTCAAGGTCTCTTTTCTGGAAGACAAAGGCTAGCGCTTCGGTGAAAGCCGTATTGGGAACTCCGTTGAGCATATAATAATCGACATCATATAATGAGATCGTTTGCTCTACGTTGTGCCCAAACTCATGGATGGCGATATTATATCCTTTGTAATCCATCCCTTGTGAAGGGATACGGGTACGTAAACGGGAACGCTGGCCTTTCATAGAGGCTCCCCACGCATGACCGGAACCACGGGCGGGATCGACAGCGATCTTATCTGCCAGATATTGGGCACGATCGGGGCTGAATCCTAGTTTCTGTAAGATTTCCGGTAGCTTCTTTTCCATCGTTACCGCATCGGGATATAGGGCGCAGGTTTGCTCGTTTAGCTTATTCTCATCTAGATTGCTACGGGCCTTGAAGCCATCGTACCATATATCGTAGGCTTCCAGTTTGCGTCCGAGGCGTTTGGAGATGATTTTACCCACTTCCTTTAGCTCGGGGGCGGAAAGGAACTGATCGAACAAGGCTTCTACATCGTTGACGTCTATTTCCATATCTTCCGTGAACTTACGGTCTATATACGTGTTTCCCGTATATTGGTCTATACGCTGCATGGCGTTGAAGTTATTCAACATTTTCTGATAGCGAACCGGGCTTTCAGGGGTACCTTCTATTTTATTTCCAGCTAGGGATAACGTATTGGCGTACGGGTTCCATTCATAACGATCCGAGTTGATCACCTCTTTCGGAATTTCTTGCGAGATGATTCGCTTCATGACCTCATATACCATCCGTTGTTTTTCCAATCCCTCTTTTCCTTTGTTATAATTGGCCTTGATCTCGTCGCGAAGGTTCCAATGGCAAAGTAAGCGCATGTCGGAGGGGAAAATGGTTTTTCCTTTAGGAGTTAGTAAATGCCCCATATAGATATTATAATCCGCTATGTAAATATCCGCGTCACTTTCCGTATCGGCGGCGGCTTGCTTTACTTCCGCCGGTATCCGTTCCGTAAACATATCGCCTAGACGGGCGTAAGCCCATGCTTTACGGTCATTACCTAACGCCTCTTTCTCCTTGAGAGTAAGTTGGGGAAAGTTGAGGGCGATGATGAAGCCGATCTTGTTGGCGTATAGATCGTCCATTAGGTGGGAACTCGGGCTGTAGGAACCGAATTTCTCATCGATGGCGTGTAGAGGCCCGGTATCTAGGTTCAAATTACGTTGCAGACAGAGTACCATCTCGTTGTAATTGCCATTGATGCCTTCCAGATACTCGCTGATCTTGAGGAATACTTGGTCCTTCTCGGCGGGATCGGATAGATAATTCTCCCGGCAGAAGGTTTGAAACGCTTGTTCATCCCCATCGGAGGTTTGCCAGAGGCGGGCGACTTGCTCGACGCCCTTCGTGATTCCTGTTTGATTCTTAGCGTCCTTGGCTATTAGCTCGTCTATCGTAGCTTTTACGATAGGAGGTTGGATGCTGGCTTGCCCTTGCATAAAGCCAAAGGCGCAGGCCAGTAACATACAAATACGTACGACTTGCTTTCTCATGGTATGTTTGTATAAAGTTATTTAAAACAAATGTATGAATAATATTCGTATCTTTGGCCGATTTTTCTAATTGAGTAAAAAACAAAGAGATGAAAAAGTTACTATGTATGTGGATGGCCGTATGCGGCCTTTTGTTGATTCCCGGAAACATGAAGGGACAGTCCTTGAAAGATATCTTAAATTCATCTGCCGTAAAGAACGCCGTGACTTCTGTCACCGGAGGGAAAGCCGTGACTTCCGAGAATTTACAGGGAACTTGGATGTATGTGAATCCTGCCTTGCGACTGGAAGGTGATAATGCCTTGAAGAATGTAGCGGGAAGCTTGGCGGCTACCGAGGCAGAGAAGAAAATGAAGGAATATTGTGCGAAAGTAGGTATCGTGGAAGGTGTATTTAATTATGTCTTTAATTCGGATAGTACGTTTACGAGCGCATTGAAAAGGGGAAGCCTGAAAGGTACTTACTCGGTGAGTCCGGAAGATAAAACGGTGACGTTACGGTATACGGTGGGTAATAAGAAGCTGACCGTTTCTACGCTTACCGCCCATGTCGTCCTTTCCGGTAATGAGTTGACATTGCTTTTTAACGCGGATAAATTACTGAAGTTCTTGAGCACGGTTTCTTCTATATCCAGCAATACGACATTGAAAGCGATCAATAAGTTGGCAAGCGAATATGATGGCATGATGCTGGGTTTCGATTTGAAGAAATAATGTGAAATGATAGGATTTATACCGAGGCGCTATTGGGCAGTAATAGCTGTTGCGTTGGCATTGATTATGTCCGTGTTGGACGGTACGATTGTCAACGTGGCGCTTCCTACTTTATCCCGGGAGTTTGGAACATCGCCTTCCTCTACGATCTGGATTGTCAACGCCTATCAGTTGACGATCACGATGTCTCTTTTATCATTCTCCGCTTTAGGGGATATTTATGGATATAAGCGGATCTTCTTGATCGGGACGACAATATTCTGCTCAATGTCATTATTTTGTGCCTTATCCTCGTCTTTCGCCATGTTGACGGTTGCGAGGATATTGCAAGGGATCGGAGCCTCGGCTATTATGAGCGTGACGACCGCTTTACTTCGTATTATTTATCCTCCTAAATATATAGGGCGGGGAATGAGTATCAATGCCATGGTCGTGGCGGTATCGATTGCTGCCGGGCCGTCGTTGGCGGGCGCTATCTTATCAGTCGCTTCTTGGAATTGGTTGTTCGCTATCAACGTACCTTTAGGGATTTGTGCGATTATAACGGGTTATTTTCTTTTGCCTCAAAATCCTTGCAAGGATGGGCCGAAACGAAAGTTTGATAAGATCGGTGGAATCTCGAATGCCCTGACTTTCGGATTGCTGATTTATTCGTTGGAAGGCATCGCCCATCATGAGAACTGGAGAATGATCGCTTTACAGGTTCTTCTTCTATTGGTGATCGGAACATTTTTTATCCGCAGGCAACTACGGCAGGAGGTTCCGATATTGCCATTGGACTTGATGCGGATTCCGATATTCGCCTTGTCCGTATTATCCTCGATCACTTCATTTACGGCACAGTTGTTGGCGATGGTATCATTACCCTTTTATTTGCAAAATGTAACCGGAAGAAATGAGGTGGAGACGGGGCTGCTGTTGACTCCTTGGCCGGTAGCGACGATCTTGACCGCTCCGGTAGCCGGGAGGCTGATCGAGAAATATCATCCCGGATTGTTAGGCGGTATCGGAATGGTGGTGTATGCGACCGGACTTCTTCTATTGGCTTTATTGCCGGGGCAACCCACCAATATGGATATCGCTTGGCGATTGATGCTTTGCGGTATGGGTTTCGGCCTGTTCCAGACACCGAATAATAGCACGATGATATCGGCCGCCCCTCGTTCCCGGAGTGGCGGGGCGAACGGTATGCAAGGTACGGCACGACTGTTGGGGCAAACGCTGGGGACGACATTTGTCGCTTTGATCTTTAGTGTTACCTCTGCGACCGATAGTATGCCGGTTTGTATGTATGTAGCGGTCGGTTTCGCTTTAGTCGCCGCTATCGTGAGTTGTCTCCGTATCTCACAGCCCGTTCCCATGCGTGGAAGGTGAGTAGGAAGATACGATTTCTAATAGGGTCTCACCATAGTTCTCTATGATCTTTTTGCCGATTCCGGGTATCTTCAACAGTTCTTTCGAGTTCGTGGGCAAAGTGTTGCAAACGCCAATTAAGGCTTTCTGTTGCAAGATCGTGTAAGGAGGCAACTCCTTTTCTACGGCAAGCTCGTATCTCCATTGTTTCAAACGGGCATATAGCTCAGGATGTAAGACATCCGTGGAGACGGGGATCTTTTCCGCTTCCGTCGATTTCCGCGTCGATTTCCGCTTGCTGGCAACAGCCGACTCCTCAATGTTCGCTTTAGCCTTGGCGGATAGATAGTCGATGAGACGAAAACCATCTTGGCAGGCTTTTAATGTAGCGACCTTGATCGTAAGCTCATCGCTGAAAGCTTTTAATGCGGATGTAAATGCCTTACGGGCCTCTTTATTGTCGATCTCTACATCGGAAGCCTCTATCAAAGGGAGGCAATAGGTCTCGATCTTTTCCAGAAAGTAAGCGCAACCTTTTCGGATGCGGTCTTGTATATGCTCGTCCGTATCATAGAGATTCGTGCTGGAGATCATACGGGTGAGTTGCTGGCAGAAACGTTCGCCTACTTCTACTATATCCGAACGGAAATAATCCCGTACCCGGGGATATTGGTTGCTTAATTCCGGATATAGTTTTTGCAGATGGGTGTATGCCGCGTAAGATGTATATTGCAACTTTTGTTGTACGAGATTGAAGTCGAATAGCTCGGTTGCCAATCTCAAATAATACTGTTGTTGGGCTTGACGCAGTTGGTCTTCACACGGTTGACGCTCCGAGAGGGAAGAGGTATAACTTAATATCTTCTCATCGCTAATCATGGCGTTTCGAGTGATCGGGCTACTTAATACCATTCCTTCCAATGTCTTGCAACGGCTCAAGGCAACGTAGACTTGTCCGTGTGAGAAGGCGGCGGATGCGTCGATGATGGCATGCTCGAAAGTCAAGCCTTGGCTTTTATGGATCGTGATCGCCCAAGCGGTTTTCAGTGGGTATTGGCTGAAAGAGCCGGCGATTGTCTCCGTGATATCCTTTGTGTTCTCGTCGATCGTATATTTCACGTTTGTCCATGTCTCCCGGTCTACGGTGATATCGTTTCCTAATTCGTCGGATACGATAATCTTGCTCGGGCTGATGAAGACAATTCGGCCGATCTTTCCGTTATAATATCGCCTTTCGCCGGAAGAGTCGTTTTTTACGAACATGACTTGAGCGTTTTGCTTTAGCTCCAATACCTCGTCGGTCGGGTAGGAGTAAGCTGGAAAGTCATCCTTGATCTCCGCCTTGTACGTATAAGCCGGGCCGGGTAATTCTTGCAACTTCCGGTTATTAATTTGCTGGGCTTGATAATTATGGGTTGTCAGCGTGATATAACCCGCTTTGTCATTTGGTTTAAAATTGGGGATATAACGTTGGTTTAAGGTGTGTAGCGTATTCTCGTCGAAGCGGTTTTCCCGGATATTGTTCAATAAGCGTACGAACGTATCGTCCGCTTGGCGATATACTTGAGTTAATTCGATGCAAAGATAATCACTTTCGGAAAGAGCCTTACTGTCAAAAAAGAAGGGAGAGGCGTAATGTTCTCTCAACAAATTCCATTCGTCCTCCTTCGCTACGGGGGCTAATTGTTGTAAATCTCCGATCAATAATAATTGAACGCCCCCAAAGGGTTTATTCCTATCCCGGTAACGACGTAGCATATCACTGATAGCGTCCAGCAAATCGGCACGTACCATACTGACCTCATCAATCACGAGCAGGTCCATACTACGGATGATATTGATCTTATCCCGGCTGAATTTATGAGAATAGGATTTATTTTGCCCGGAGGCCATTTCGCTACCCGGTATATACGGTCCGAAAGGTAGCTGAAAGAAGGAGTGAATGGTTACCCCTCCCGCATTAATCGCCGCCACTCCGGTAGGTGCTACCACAATCATCCGTTTTGGGGAAGTCTCTTTAAGTTTTTTCAAGAATGTGGTCTTTCCTGTTCCCGCTTTTCCGGTAAGGAAGATGTTGGTTCCGGTATTTTCCAGATAGTTGAAGGCAAGGTCCAATTGTAAATTCGTCTGCATCATATTTAAGCTGTTTAGGTGAATTCACAAATGTACGTATAATCTTTCAAACGTCCTTCTCAAATGGAAAATAAACGGAGTAACTGCGCTAAAATCTACATCCCTTTTTCCTTTTTAGGAAGAGATTGATATACGATATCGTAGGATTGTTTTATAAGCTCTTTGATCTTGTTGTCGGGTACATCTTGATTAAAATAGACACTAATCCAGTATTTTTTATTCATATGCCAACCGGGTGTTATGCCAGAGTATCGAGCTTGCAACTCTCCCGATTCATTCGGGTCACATTTGATACAGCAAAAATCAAATACTTCGATATTTACGAAGCAGAACCATTTACTTCCTACATAAAAGCAAAGAACGTCCCGACTGTATTTATCAGGAACATTCGTGAAAGGCATTTTTTCATAAACACCTTTCAACGAAAGGCAATATTCCCTAAACTCTTCAATATTCATAACATTCGTATGTATGATAGATTATAGCGATATCCTATAGACTAAGAAACTCAATGGTTGGACGGAGACTTCAGTAGCGGGAGCCTCTAGTTCCACCGCTGATTCAATGGGTATGACTGTTTCCGGTTTACCCAATGTGTTCTTCGCTTCTAAGTCTGAGGCATGTAAGACCATCAACTTTCCTTTATGCTTGCCGGATGAGATTCCGTTTAGGTTTAATTGGATCTTTTTGCTCTGGATGCTGGTATTGACGATTTTGATGATGAGCTCGTTTGTGCCTTTGTCGAGAGCGGCTGTGGCGAATAGCTCGCTTTGCCCGGTAACGGCCTCCTTGTTCATCGTCAAGGGCAATACGTTTGTTCCGGCATTGTGCCCGTATAATTGTTGTACATAGTAGTTAGGAGTTTTCACGATGTTTAGGTTGTCGAACCAGATTAAGTCCGGACGCCATTGCCACGCATCGACATGTGCGAATAAAGGGGCGTATGTGCATAATTCGACTACGTCGGCATTCCGTTCAAGACCGGTCATAAACGCAGCCTCGCATAATGCGGTCAGGAAGCTATTCTCCCGGTTAGCCGGGTGGCAAGCATATTCACCGGCGAACACTTTGGGGCCTTGCCGATCATACGAATCATATCGTTTGGCACTATGTAGGAACCATTCCGGTGAGCGATAGAAATGCTCATCCACCAGATCTACTTTTAAGCGTTTCATCTCCGGCCATAGATATTCGAAATCTTTTCCTTCCGAATTAGGGCCGGAACTGCCGATGATTTTGATCTCCGGATATTTGGCTCGGATGGCTTTCACGAATGGTTCGAGGCGTTCGGGATATAACGGTCCCCATTGCTCGTTGCCGATAGCGATAAATTTCAGATTAAAAGAAGCCGGATGCCCCATATCCGCACGCACTTTGCCCCATTGGGAGGTAACCGGGCCATTGGCGAATTCGATTAAGTCCAAGGCATCGTCTATATAAGGTTGTAATTTATCTACCGGCACATGCTGGTCCATATCCTCATTCTCAAACTGGCATGACAGCCCGCAATTCAATACAGGCAGGGGCTCGGCTCCGATATCTTCGCTTAATTGGAAATACTCAAAGAATCCCAAACCGTAAGATTGATAATAATCCGGGAATTTCTTGTGAGGAAATGTATAATTCCATCGGCTGATATTGATAGGCCGGTTCTCTACGGGGCCTACCGTATTTTTCCATTGGTAGCGTGTGGCGATGGTTGTACCCTCAACGATACATCCACCCGGGAAACGAAAGATTCCCGGCTTTAGATCTTTCAACGCTTGTGCCAGATCGCGGCGTAGGCCGTTCGTGCGATTGTTGAATGTTTTTTCCGGGAAAAGGGAGATATGTTCCAGATCCAAGGTACCTGCCGTTTCCATCGTGATGCGTAGGCGTGATTTAGCCTCGGTAGCTTTGGGAGACAAGATAACGGAATATTTCTTCCAGTCTTTTCCTTTTATCTCTAGGTGTTGTGTCTCATAAATATCGTTATCCCTGTTTACTAATTCAATACGTAGTTTGATCGGGTTATTGGTCTCGGTACGGGCATATAAGGAAAAGTCGTAATTTTCGTCAGCCTTTATACCGATACCTTTGAAGCCTTCGTTCTCCAGACCGGTTCCGGTGATTTGCCCGGTATAAGTCAGGTGTGCGTAATGGGGGTTTTTGTTGAAACAGGGATTCTTCTCAGCTATACTTACATCGCCGAAAGGCTCCCAACCTCCCCATGGATTCTCAAACTCGAAGGAGCGGTTCTTGATTAGCTCCGCATACAATCCTCCATCTGCCCCGAAATTGATATCCTCGAAGAAGATTCCATACATGGTTGACTGGATAGGCGAGTCTACTTTCTGTATATCGATGTCAAACTCATGGACAGGAACGATGTCTTGTGCGGTCATGCAGTTTACACCTACACTTAAGAGGAATAAAGCCGCGGTTTTTTTCATGTTCTTTCTTCTCATATTCTATGTTTTTCAATAAATAAAGATTTAGACAATCAAATTCGCTATCATCTGTATAAACAAGATCAGGAATACCATCGCTATCGGATAAACCGTCGCGTAAGCCACGCTTGGGGCTGGGCTGTCTGTCATAGAATCTGCGGCGGCAAGTCCCGGGGTACTGGTCATACCACCGGCGATTGTTCCGACTAAATCGAGAATGTTGATCTTAAAGAAATAATATCCGGCTAACACTGCTACGATCATAGGGATCATTGTTATAGCGATACCGACTCCGAATAAAGTTAAACCGCTTGATTGGAACGTGGAAACCAGATTTACCCCGGCAGATGTCCCTACCTCGGAGAGGAATAGCAATAATCCCAATTGGCGAAGCAGGTTATTGGCGGGACCGGACATAGACCAGATGATCGGGCCTGTTTTTCCGATGGCACTTAATACCAAGGCAACCATAAGGATACCGCCGGTTAGTCCCGGAGAGAATGAGAAGGAATCCGAGAAGGATATATTTAATTTTCCAAACAATACGCCTAATACGATACCCATAGCGATCGGGAAAAAGTCTGTATCCGAAAGACGTTTCTCATCATTGCCAATGAATTGGGCGAGTTCATTTACGCTTTCTTTCTCGCCGGCGACCATCAACTTATCTCCAAACTTCAACACCAAATTAGGTTCCGGGGAAAGGTCGATTCCGCTTCGACGTACACGGGTTACCGTACAACCGAAAGTTCCTTGTAAATTTAAATGGCCTAGCGATTTATTGATAATGCTCTTATTGGTCAGTAACAGGGATTGCAAGGTCTGTCCGCCACTTAACGGCAGATCTCCCTCGATACGTTCTCCCAACAATAATGTCAGTTGCTCCAAGGCTTTGTCGTTACCTACGGCCTTCAGTAAATCTCCCTCGTTAAGCGTGGTATGGGGAGTTGGCATAGATATGACATTGTCGTGTTTTATACGGGAGACTACCGCTCCGGTCATGGCCCGTACCTGCAATTGTGCCAAACTCTTTCCGCAGATGTTTTTATTCGTGACTTTAAATGCGGCGGTATGTAATGTAGGATATTGGCTTTTCCGTTGGGCTTCCAGCGCTTTAGCCTCGGCTATCAAATCCTTCCGAAGCATTTTGGGCAATAGTTTCACGAAAAGGATCACGCCGATTACGCCGAACGGATAAGCGATACCATAGGCGATGGATGCTGCGGATGATTGCGTGGAATCGATCGCTACCGCCAAACCGGGCGTACTCGTCAATGCCCCGGCGATCAGACCGACCATACTCGGGGTATCGATATCCAAGATATACTTGAATAAGATTCCTGTCAAGCATGCCGAACCGACAATTAATAACGTCAGGATAATGAGTGTCTTGCCTTTGGAACGGAAGGAGTCGAAAAATCCGGGGCCCGCTTGGATACCAATGGTAAAGATGAATAACACCAACCCCATATTCCCTAATTCCTTGGGTATGATAACCCCGAAATGACCAAATAGCAAGGCGATGAAAATAACTGCCGATACGTCTAGCGAAAGACCTTTGATCTGTATCCGGCCTAGCATGAATCCAAGCGCTATGATCAGAAACAGGGCAAAATAAGAAGACTGAAGTAATGTTTCAAACATGTCAGATAGTTTTGATGTGAAGCTTTTGAGATGCAAAATTAAACTTTTTACTCCATTCTGGCAACGGTTTGGCTGGATTTCTGTACCTTTGTGCCACATTTTAGAAAAGATAAAGTAAAGAGCATAAGCGTGAGACGATATTTTATATATCTGGGATATAACGGAAAGAATTTTCGGGGCTGGCAGATCCAGCCGAATGGTATGACGGTACAGCAATCTATAGAGGAGGCGCTGGCTACCTTAATGCGTAAGCCTGTGCCTATTGTGGGAGCCGGTCGTACCGATGCCGGCGTGCATGCCCGTTTAATGATCGCCCATTTTGATTGGGAGGAACCAATCGGGGATTTGGCTTTCCTGACGGAAAAATTAAACAGGCTTCTTCCGAAAGATATCGCCGTTTATAAGGTCGTTCCTGTCATACCGGAAGCGCATGCCCGTTTCGACGCAACTTCACGAACCTATAAATATTATATTACGACAAAGAAAGACCCGTTTAATTACGAGTTGGTCTATAAACTTTCCGGTTGTTTGGATTTCGAGTCGATGAACGAGGCTTGTAAGGTTTTATTCGATTATATCGATTTTACGAGTTTCAGCAAATTGCATACGGATGTAAAGACGAACAACTGCCACATCCAACATGCGGGCTGGACGCAAAAGGGGGATGTCTGGGTTTTTACGATCCGTGCCGACCGTTTCCTTCGTAATATGGTACGTGCTATCGTGGGCACCCTGCTGGAAGTAGGGCGAGGGCGATTGACTATAGAGGGCTTCCGAAATGTAATTGAGGCAAAGGATCGTTGCAAGGCCGGAACCTCCGTGCCGGGACATGCCCTGTTCTTGGTAGACATCACGTATCCGGAGAAACTTTTCTTGGTTGATAGTTGACAAGTGATAGATGACAGTTATCAGAAAAAACCGGAATTCTTAATGTTTAAAATGATATTTAATTCAACGTCCTGTACTCATTGGGTGAGTATCCAACAACCCTTTTAAATGCCTTACTGAAATATTGTGGATACTGATATCCCAAAGCATAAGCAACATCGCTGATTGAATTATTAGGATCGGCAAGCAATTGTTTTGCCGTATCCATTGTTTTCGCTAAAATATATTCCTGTGCGGAAGAGCCTGTTTCCTTTTTTATCAAATCTCCGAAATAATTTGCCGACAGATGTAGTTGGTTTGCACAATAAGCCACGGTAGGCGTACCAAATTTCGAGGGCTTGTCCGACGTGAAATAGTCATTCAGTAACGTTTCAAAGGAACTAAGCGTATCCTTATTCTCCTTTTTGCGGGTGATGAACTGGCGGTCATAGAAGCGAATGCAGTAGTTCAGCAGCAACTCGATGGCAGAGGCGATTATCTGGTTGCTGTGCTTGTCTGTCGCTCCCTTGATCTCCTCGTCAATTTTCATCATGCAGTCTATTACGATTTGCCGTTCTTGTTTTGAGAGGTGCAGTGCCTCATTGACAGCGTAGGAAAAGAACGTATAATCTTGTATATGGTGGCCGAGTGGCGTGCCATGCAACAATTCGGGCTGGAATGTCAGCCACCAGCCTTTGGGCTGAAATGGTTCTCCCGTGTCGTCGTTGCCGATGATCTGTCCAGGAGCGGCGAATACCAGCGTCTCTTCTTGAAAATCGTAGAATTTACGTCCGTACTTGATTTGGTCAGCGCATTTGATGTCTTTTAGATAAATGACATAGAAGCCAATGCTTTTACGGACATGATGTAACGGTTTGATTTTCGAAGCGTCGATCGCACTTACCAACGAGTGGGGAGTTTCTATCCCCAGAAAGTCATTGTAACCCTTAATCGTATTCAGCTTTATTATCTTATCCATAACAGTTCATTTCATTGTTTCTACGCAAATGTAGAAAATATCTTTAGGTTACCTGTCTCAATCAGTAATAATTATCCGTGAATCCGTAATTTATACCCTATAGAGCACTTTGGAATCCGATAATTTTGCATCATAGAAAAATGAATTGAAAATAGAACATGATACAAATGGATAATTCTGGACTTATGAGCATCGATCTATTCAATAAATTGACGGGACATGAAACATTGCATCCGCTAATTTGTATGGTCGATCTGTCGAAAGTGGATTTGAATGAGGATATTCGGATGATGTGTAATTTTTATGGGTTGTTGTACTACAACTCCTCAGAACAGAACAAGGCATTAGAAAAGGAATGGTTACGGTTAATATATCCCGGTGAAATTGTCGAGATACCTTCTAAGTTGCATCAGCATACCGACTGCTATTCGGGCGTGCTGTTCCATCCCGACCTATTGTGCGACACATCGCTTGAGAATCGCATTGAGATCTACCCAAAGTGCTGTCGTTGTAAGGGTACGCTGTCGGCGTATGAGCAACAAATTATAGTCGATAACTTGCGAGAGATCGGAGAGGAGTTGCGTCATGCCATCGACCGCCATAGCGCATCGATCATCGCCTCGCATATCGAGTTGCTATTCAACTACTGTATGCGCTTTTGTAATCATAATTAAGTAGAACTTCAAACTGTAAAAAGTATCTTTGAAACCGTAATTTATGACTGGTCGGAGCGGAAATTCCTGCTTATTTTTGCATCAGATAAAAATGGATAAATATAATGATAGAGATAATGAGAATAGAATCAAGAATTACGACGATGCTCTTCTGTGTTCTTTTTGGATGTGGAATCGCAATCGCTCAAACACCGAAAATGGAACAAGTTATGAACAGTAAAAGACAACACATCGCAGAGGTCGCCACCCTTACGAGTAAGGGAGACCTTGACAAATTGAAGCCAGCTCTTACCTGTGGGCTGAATGATGGGATGACCGTCAATGAACTCAAGGAAGTTATGGTACACGCTTATGCCTATTGCGGTTTCCCACGAGCCTTGCGTGGACTGCAAACTCTTGTAGCGGTACTCGACGAGCGGAAATCGGAAGGTGTCAAGGACAATTGGGGACCTGAGGCGTCGCCGATAACCGATACACGCAGCAAGTACGAACGCGGACGTAATATTCTCGCTGAAATATCAAGTGCTCCGGCTGATGCGCCGAAAGCCGATTACGCTGTGCTAGCTCCCGAAATAGAGATATTCCTTAAAGAACATCTTTTCGCCGACCTTTTCGAGCGGGACGTGCTGACCTATGCCGAACGGGAACTGGCAACCGTCGCTGTGATCGCCTCGCTGGGTAAAGGCGTGGAGCCGATGCTGAAAGGCCACATGGGTATTGCGTTGAATGTGGGTATAACACCAGATGAGCTACGTGGCGTGTTGGCTATCGTAGAGAAGAATGTAGGTCGTAGTGAGGCCGATGCCGGAAAAATGGTATTGAACGAATTGCTGCAAAGTAAAGGATTGAACACCGACCTAGGGATTCCGGCCGTGACAGTGGGGAATGGTGTGAAGAAGCAGAAAGTGACATTCCATAATCGTTTCTTGATCGATATGGTCGGCGATCTTTATTTCCCTGCGAACTACGATCCTGCAAAGAGATATGCCGCCATCATCGTCGGCCATCCGTTCGGCGGTGTTAAGGAACAGACCTCGGGGCTTCATGCCCGCCGACTGGCGGAGCTTGGTTATGTAACATTGGCTTTCGATGCCTCCTACTACGGTGAGAGCGGCGGTTATCCGCGTCGCATCGAGTCGCCCGAAGTGCGGGTAGAAGACTTTAGTGCGGCAGTGGATTTTCTGGCGAACCATCCGGCAGTTGATGCCGATAAGATCGGAGTCATCGGTATCTGTGGCGGTGGATGTTATTCCGTTAGCGCAACACAGATAGACCACCGTATCAAGGCACTTGCAACCATCAGCATGTACGACATGGGACGTGCCCGCCGTCAGGGTGTGGGCGACTCGCAGACGTATGAGCAACGTATGGCGATTCTCGACCAGATCGGTGCCCAGCGCACGGCAGAGTACAGTGGGACTGCACGTAAAGACATCCGTGCCTTGCCCGAAAAGGTAGATGAGAACACACCGAAGTTTGCCATCGACTTCCTTGACTACTACGACAATCCGGAGCGAGGACAGCATCCTAATTCTACGGGTTATTATTCTTATACGAGCCTTGCACCGATGATGAATTTCTTCCCATTTGCGCAGATCGAAACCATATCGCCCCGTCCGGTGCTCTTCATCGTGGGGGAAAACGCTGTATCGGCTTACTTCTCGGAAGACGCTTATGCGAAAGCAGCCGAGCCGAAAGAGCTGTTTGTCGTCCCCGGAGCCACGCATGTGGATCTGTACGATCAGCCGGAGTATCTGAAAATCACGCTACCCAAACTGGACGCTTTCTTCCAACAATATCTAAAATAATATTTTGACATGAAAAATATAACTTTCTTATTCATATTGGTTGTGGCACTGGGTGCCTGTACCTCGAAGCCTGTGGACAAGGTTGAAACTGTCCAGCCTGCCGTAGCCACCTCCATTTTTCCAAAAGGAAATGCGATCGAAGGAGCTAACTTTAATGGTACGGCTTACCTCCAACGGTTGATGACCGACAGTGAAACATTCGATGTAGTGGTGTCTGACGTGGTCTTTGAACCGAAAGCTCGCAATAGTTGGCATTCACATCCGGGTGGACAAATACTGATCGCCACTGCGGGAAAAGGCTACTATCAGGAAAAAGGGAAACCCATACAGGTGTTGAATCCCGGCGATGTGGTCGCGATTCCGTCTGATGTCGTGCATTGGCATGGAGCGGCTCCCGACAGTGGTTTCACGCATATAGCTATCAATACGAAGGTACATCTGGGAGCCACTCAATGGTACGAACCTGTAACGGATGAAGAATACAACAAATAGAATGGATATGATTAAAAAAGACATGACAGTTTCTTCTCGGACAGGGCGAATCAAAGTGATCGATGTCTTACGAGGGATTTCATTGATCGGTATCTGTCTTATTCATTCCATGCAACATTTTGGAGTAGCAGGAACGAATTCTCCCCAAACATTCTTTGTTTGGGAAGGAACGTTGGATGGTATATTCGGATGGATGATAAGCAATTTGGTGGCAGGTAAATTCTATATCATCTTCTCATGCCTCTTCGGACTTAGTTTCTTTATACAAATGGATCGGGCAGCCCTAGGTGGTATCGACTTCCGCCCACGCTTCTTGTGGCGGCTGACATTGTTACTACTGTTTGGCTACACGCTGGGGTTGATCTTCTGTATCGAAATTCTGCTTATCTACGCATTGGTCGGTTTTGTTTTAGTTTTGATGTATAAATGGTCTACCAAGTTGTTGGTCGGAATTGTCGTATTTCTCTTTTTAGGTGGAGTCCCCTTGATGTCTTTAGGTATCAGAACTTGGACTGCTTCGACTAAGGTGGAGCAAGTGGATGTCCATACCACTTCTGCCCAAACGACTTTAACACAAAGAGAATCCCCACGTCCGAGAATACAGACCTCTCCTACATTGTCCGAAACCATCCGGTACAATGCTTGGGACGGATTGAACCGTAAAATGAACTATCAGTTTTCAAGTGGACGTATCTATCTCACGTTAGGTCTTTTTATTTTGGGTTTCATCATCGGACGCATACGACTCTTTGAACGACTCCCTGAGTTACGTTTGCGTCTTCTTCGTATGGCAGGAGGAGCGCTTGTTTTGATTGCTTTATTATCACTCGCTGAAATATACATTCCATCGGTGGTGCGCGGAGAGGTCTCGATTTATTCTTGGTTGGGGACAACAGTCGGTAATATAAAAAATCTGTGTATAGCCTATATTGGGTCCATTGTAATTATGGAGGCCTACCGTTCAACACGTATTCAACGATTGGCTGAACCATTAGTAAATTATGGGCGTATGGGATTGACGAACTACGCTGTCCAATCCGTATTAGGTGTATTCATCTTTGCCGGATTTGGATTCAACTGGAGTCACTTGGGAGTAACGTTGAGCGTATTCGTCGGAATCACATATACCATTCTGCAAATCTTATTTAGCTATTATTGGCTTCGGGCATTCCGTTACGGCCCTTTTGAATGGCTTTGGAGAAGTGGCACCTACCTGAAATGGCAACCTTTAAAACGATGAGTACTCATTGCCCGGGAAAAGTCGCTTGGCTTTTTAGAAAGATAGCACAATAAAACAAATAATAATAGAAACAATTATTTATGAGATATTTAAAAATGATTTTCAGTTTACTCCTGTTACCTGCCATTGCATGTTCGGTAGAAAATAAGGAGTTAGTAGTGGAACAACCCACTTTGCCGGAGAATCCGGCTCTACCATCAGATAGCGAAAGTAAGACATTGGTTATTTATTTCTCAGCAGAGGGACACACCCGAGCCGTGGCCGAACGTATCGTAGAACTTACCAGTGCTGACGTTTATCGCATCGAGGCGGCTGATCCGTATGCCGAAAATCCATATGATGACAGTGATCGTATTCAGAATGAGGCTTACAACGATCTGCGCCCCGGAGTGGCGAACCTGCTTGATAAGGAAATTATCACACAATATGATACGATCTTCGTCGGTTCGCCTTGCTGGTGGCATCAGCCCGCTATGGTGGTTTGCACGTTCCTCGAAGCATATGATTTGAAAGACAAGGTTATTGTTCCGTTCTTCACTTATGGGGCTACGACTTACCTGAACGAGTCGATGCAAAAGATTTACAAGGTGACTCCTAATTCAGTACATATTCCCGCCACGCTTCCCGAAGACCTCAACCCAGATGATATTACTACTCCCGGTCCGGCCGACGATGCTGGTATTGATATGCCGGGTAATGCTGACGGTACGAAGGCTTGGCTTCACCGGATCGGAATCATCAAATAAAACGACAAATTGTTTCTTGATAACCAGATGATGTTTAGTTGTATTGTGTTATCTTTGCGCTTCTTTTTAAACAGTAAGTTTTAACAGATACAACTTCAACTGATTATGTGGTTAGCTTTAGCCTTCCTCTCCGCCTTCTTGTTAGGCTGTTACGAGGTCAATAAAAAAATGTCATTAAACGGGAATGCCGTCATTCCCGTTTTATTCTTCAATACGCTCATAAGCAGTTTGATTTTCGTGCCGTTTATCCTGCTCTCTTTTTATACGGATGTGTTGGATGGGACGATGGTGTATGTGCCTCGTGCTTCTTTCGAGGATCATGTGAAAGTGCTGATAAAGGCGGTGATAGTCTTATCCTCTTGGATATCGGGGTATTTCGCCTTGAAGCATTTACCGCTGACGATAACCGGGCCGATTAAGGCCAGCCAGCCCGTGCTTACGCTATTGGGTGCGATGCTGATATTCGGGGAACGGCTGAATTTATTCCAATGGGTCGGTGTCTTGCTTTCAATCGCTTCCTTCTATTTGCTTTCATCCTCGGGAAAAAAGGAAGGGATTAATTTTGCGCATAATAAATGGATCTTCTTCACGGTCTTGTCTATCTTGACGGGGGCGATGAGCGGATTGTATGATAAGCATTTGATGCGTAGCATGGATGTCATGACGGTACAGGTTTGGTTCAATGTCTACCAATACGTTATCATGTCATTTATCTTGTTGTTCTTATGGTATCCGAACCGGAAGAAGAGCACGCCTTTCCAATGGCGGTGGAATATCGTCTTTATCTCCGTATTCTTATGCGTGGCGGATTGGGTGTACTTTTATGCCTTGACATTCCCGGATTCCATGATCTCGATCGTATCGATGGTACGCCGGAGTAACGTATTGGTGACATTCTTGGCGGGAGCCATCTTCTTCCATGAAAAAAACTTAAAGAACAAGGCGATCGACTTATTCCTTGTGTTGTTAGGAATGATATTCCTATATTTGGGGACAAAATAGAAAATTAGAGAATGAGACGAGTTATAGTTACGTTGTTGATCTGTGTCTTCGCGTTGGGAATGAACGCGCAAGACATGGCAAATGTGTTCACGGCGATGCCGGACCAATATATCCCTCAATTGGAGCACGCTTGGCGAAAGGATTTGGTGGATCTTTATACCTCCGGAAAAGAATCCCGGCTGAAAAATACGATGAATGGCTTCTCTACCTTGCAAAAGCTAACGAACGATTACCTTTTGCTACAGACTACGGAGCGTAGCACGGTAGAGATGAAATTACTTCCCTTGGTGAACAATACCTACGTGGTTTGTATGATCTCTACGGTAAACGGCCCGGTTCCGGATAGCCGTATCGAGTTTTTCACGACCCATTGGGAGCCTTTGGCAACATCCGATTTATTCACGCGACCCACTTCCGATTGGTATATCAAACAAGGAATGGATAAGGAAGACGAAGCCTATCAAGAGGCTGCCTCACTTTTGGATATGGATCTAATTCAATATCGATTGAGTCCGGATGATCAGACTTTGACCGCCATTTATACGACCCCGCAATATCTAAGCAAAGAGGCTCGTGAGAAAATAGAGCCGTTCCTCAGCGAACCAAAAGTCTATACGTGGCAGAAATATCATTTTCAGTAACTCTTTCCTTATCCATCCAGTCCGATATAGTTCATAAGGTTTTACTGCAACCCGCTTTGCTGTACTACTGCACGGCGGTTGCAGCTATACTGCACGTGGGTTGCAGTACTACTGCAAAGCCGGTTGCAGTAGTGCTGCGATAAAGAGTCTTTTTAATGGATAGGAGAGACTAAGATCCCTTCTTCATTAAAATGAATCGTTATATCTCGGTCTCCTTGTTCCAGCTCGAACTCATAAGAGAGCCCTTCCGCTTTTTGAATGACATGGATATCATCGATTCGATAAGAAGCATATGCGGAGGCCTTGAATGCGGTCATCACGATATCGGGTACTTGGGTAGAGCGTATTTCCCACTCCGTATATAACCATTTGTTCTGGGTATCCAGCCAAACTTCCTTATGGATATTCTCGTGAAGGATATCCACCTCGGTGCCATTTGCTTCCGTTTCTATCTCAAGGATTGTCGCCCCCGGATACATCTCTAAAATGAGTTCTTTGATGGCGCTGGGGGTAACGGAAGGATGGTGCTCGTTGTCGCCGTTACCATCGGTTACTTCTTTAATGAGGATACCGCCTTCCGTATAATGCAGGTCTACGTCTTGCTCGCCATTTTCTACGTCGAGAACGTAAATGGTAGCAGCGTCCGGACGTTCCAGCCTATCTACATCGTCTACTTTCCATTTAGCGTATAGGCTTGCCTCGAAACTGTTTTTTATGGGTTGAGGCAAAGCGTTGTAAGGAAGATCGGTCTCAGTCAGCATCCAATTGCCTTGCGGATCAAACCACGCTTCAGCCTCATATGAACCGGTGTAGAATTCAGCTTTGATATAGCCAGCCTCGTTCTCCCAACTGACACGTTGCGCGTCCGGATATTTTGTGTCAAAGGCTTTTGTTACAATACTCTCAGGTGTGAATTTGTCATCATCGTCATCACATGACATGAATACGAATGAACTGCAAACCAAAGTTGCCATTATGAATGCTTTTGTTTTCATACGATTGATTTTTACTTATAAATATAATAATGCTTGTTTTAGAGTGTCTGTTAGTCGTCGATCTCGATTAAGTTCCCTTTTAGGTCGAATGTCATCTCAAGGCCGTTATCTAGCTTTATCTCATAATCTCGTATATCTTTTTCTATCTTAACAACCTTATTCGCCGGATAGTTTTCCCGGATAAGACTTTGGACTACCTCCGGAATGATCGCTTGCGGGATAGGGAGTCCATGCCGTTTAATCTCTTTCCATTCTCCTTTATGGTTAAACTCAACATTGGTCCCGTCCGTGAGGATCACGTCGTAACTGCTAATCCGGATCAGGTTTTTCTCTATTTGGATATGCGATACCGGGATATCCTTAAAATGATCCGCTATGAATTGGCGGCTGGATACCGGCAATACGTTGGTGTCACTCGTGATCTTATCGTTGCCTGCACAAGCCATGACAGAAAATAAAGATAAGACTATCAGTAAATAATTGATCCTTTTCATATGCTTCGTGTTTAATTATATCACAAAGAAAAGGATACATTCTGGAAAAAATTGGGAATTCCGGCCGCTAATAGAATAATAATGTGAATGTATGCATATCATTTACGTATAGGTAATCTATCCGGATCGAATATAGGTTGACTATTGATTTGACAATGGCCAACCCAAGTCCCGTCGATTCCTGTTGTTTGCTTTGGCGGGCAAAGCGGGCAAATAATAATTTCTTATCGAGGGCTTGGCCGATTCCTGTATTCGCGATCGTAAGCATACGGCGAGAGATCGTGATCTCTATATCCCCTTTCTCGTAATTATGGACATAGGCGTTTTTTATGAGATTCGTGATTAACGTAGTGGCCAGCGATTCATTCATGGTGCATACCAGACTCTCTTTTTCTAAAACTCGTAAGTGGATCGCTTTTCTTTCGTATATGTCGTTAATCCCTTCTAATATCTTATGGATAAGATGATTTAGGCAGATATCCCGAGTCTCCGGGAATTGTTTGTTATCTATCCGAGAGAGTAATAGGAGGGATTTATTCAATCGGATGATGCCGTTCAGCGCTTGATGCAAGCCCGCGATCTCTTTCAATTGATCTTCCGTGCAATCCGGATGTTCGCTTAATAATTCTAATTTGTTCATGCATACGGCCAATGGGGTCTGTAACTCATGGGCGGCATTCTCTACGAAATGTCTTTGCTTGTTGTATAGCCTGTCACTCTGATTGACACTTTCTTGAACGGTCTCGTTTAATATCTTAAACTCCTCAATGGGCGTAGGGTTGTTTAGTGGAGGATTGTATTTGCCTACTTGAAAACTTTTCAGCCATCTTAATAGCTTATATAAAGGCTTAAAGCTCCTTTTGAATCCTCGATGGATCACGAATAAGATGCAACTTATCAATACGATATATAAGACAGCCATGCTCCAGATAATCGTCTCGATCATATCTTCCTGCTCTAAGGTGGATAACTCCAGTGTCAGTTCGTAGAATTTACGATCTTTTGTCATGAAATAAGTGCGTAAGGCACGAACCGGTTCGTATTCTTGCTCTATCTCTATATATACCGTAGTATCGTAGAACTCGTCTTTATCTAGTTTCGCCTCGCTTTCCGGAACCTCACGAATATAATATCGGGTCATGATATCCACATGATCTTTCAGCAATGTGCTATCCGCTAAGGCGGAGCGAATGATAATCTCCTTGTAGTTCTCAAGGCTGTCATTCGTCTCGTCTTCTACCTCATGTAGAATCATAAGGCAGAAAACACATCCCCAAGCGGCGAAAATAACCAATATGGGGACAAATAAATTACGGAGGGTGTAATGGATTAGCTTCATGTTTATTCCTCGTCGGTCATTTTATAACCGAAGCCATAGACCGCCTTTATCTCGGGGACGGCTCCGGCGGTTTTTAATTTCTTTCGTAAGTTTTTTACTTGGCTATAGATGAAGTCGAAGCTATCGGCTTGATCTATGTAATCTCCCCAGACGGACTCGGCTAAAGTAGCTTTGCTGATCAAACGGTTGGGGTTGGATATGAAATAGTAGAGCAGATCGAACTCCTTACGGTTCAATATGATCTCTTTCCCGTTTATATAGACAGAATGTTTGTCGGGATATATTGTTAGGTTCGCTAAAGACAGTTGCAATTCCCCATCTTGTTGTTTGCGGCGGATGACGCTCTTGATGCGGGCGTTCAATTCCGCCAGATGGAAAGGCTTGGTCAGGTAATCATCGGCCCCAAGATCTAATCCCGCGACTTTATCCTCGATAGAGTCTTTTGCGGAGATAATGATGATACTGTCTTTCTTGCGTAAGGCCTTTAATTCCTTCAAAAGGGTAAGGCCGCTACCTCCCGGAAGCATGATGTCTAATACGATACAATCGTAATCATAATCATTTATTTTAAGAGAAGCTTCCCGGAAAGAGGAAGCGCTCTCTACCACATATCGTTCTTTCTCAAGAGAACGGACGATAACTTCTCTCAATGCGTTTTCATCTTCGACTACCAGAATTTTCATAGACTAGCTTGTTAATCACACAAAGCTACTGAAATATTCTGGTAAAAATCTGGAATAAGGAAAGATTCGGTACCGTTCTACTTCAATAACTGGGCCTCTGAGTTAAACGTAAGGCGAACCTTATTGTTCTCGTGCTCTAGTTTGAATACGTAAAACGTTCCCGAAGGTTTATCTATTTGTTCCACCTCATCTATCTTATATTCATGATAGGCTGAATTTGTCAGGTTATCCATGATGTTTACAGGAACATCTTCCGCATGGATGTCGAATTTCGTGCTTAGCCACTCGTTATTTTTGCCGAGCAGAACCTCTTTCTTAACGCCTTTATCCTTGATATCGACTTCTACACCTGCGGCATCTTTATCGTAATCGGTGATGATCGCTCCGGGATATTTCATCTGGATCACCTTTTGAATCGCTTGAGGGACCGATTTATCATCCGAACCTTGTTTCTTTTGTTGGCAACCTACGGCGAGGAATAAGTAACAACTCATGAATAAAATAACTGTAAATGATACTTTTAGTTTCATAACGTTTAAGTTTTCTATTACAAACAAGCGGGTGGCGGGCAAAGTTTTTTCCAAATAAGTTAATTTTCCATGATATGTTTTTCTTCCTTTGTCGTCTTGATTATAGAAATGGAACTTGAGACGTTTAAAATAACCGTACTGCCTCTCCGGCAGAAGATGTTGAATTTCTCCCGGAGACTGGTTGAGGACACAGCCGATGCTGAGGATGTGGTGCAAGAGGCATTCATAAAGCTTTGGTATATCCGGGAGAAACTGGATGCCTACCATAGCGTGGAGGCGCTGGCTATGCAGGTTACGAAAAATCTCTCATTGGATAAGATAAAGTCGCGAAAGCCGCAGGGATCGGATTTGGAGAGCGTTACATTGATATCGGAAGCGGTAAGCCCGGACGAACAACTGGAGCAAAGGGATGCCGCCGAGTGCATACGGCGCTTGATCGCCCAGTTGCCCACTTTGCAGCAAACCATTATCTGGATGAAGGATATAGAAGGCTATGAGTTAGCCGAGATCGCGGAGATTATGGCTACACCGGTCGAGAATGTCCGGGTGAATCTCTCAAGGGCTCGGAAAAGGATAAGGGAACAGTTTTTACAATTAAATAAACAAGAGAAATGAACATAGACGAGTTATTAAACCGATATTTTGAAGGAGAGACCTCTTCGGAAGAAGAGCGGGAACTTCGAGCCTTCTTTACTTCCGGGAATGTTCCGGACAGGTTGGCGGTCTATACGCCTATGTTTGCCTATTTGGAGGAAGAGAGCCGGAAGGAGCGGCAGCCGGATGAGGCATTGATTCCGATTGATGAGGATATCCTTTTTATGCTGGATGCGGAAAAGGTGGAGGAAAAGAAGACATTTACTTTACGATCCGTGTTGTATTTGGTATCCGGTATCGCCGCCAGTTTCTTGCTGCTTTTGGGGCTTAATCATCTGTTGAATCCGGTAGATCCCTGTTTTTGCTCGGATAATTATGTCGTTATAAACGGTCGTTGTTATACGGATATTCATAAAGTTCGCTCCATGGCGATGGAAGCTTTGCAGGAGGTGGCCACACCTGCGGATGAGTACTTCCCGGAAGCGGACTGTGATGAGGCCGACCGTGTGATTATAGATAACCAACTGAACGAGCTTCGTTCTTTATTTGATGATAATGAATAAAAATACTGTAAATATGAGACGGTTCAAATACATGTTATGGTTGCTGGTGGCGGTATTTTGCCTAATGCCTAGTGGTGTCTCGGCAGTCGAGACACAGAAAGACTTGAAGATTCAGGAAGTCTTTCAACGATATGGCAAAAAACGTAATGTCACGATGGTGGAGTTGTCTAACGAGATGTTGGAGACGTATGGCATGACTCGTTATAAGAGTATTACGATCAAGGATGATCCGGAAGCCTTGCGATTCACCCGTCAATGTCTGGAAGCAGACCAGAAAGGGGCTCGGAAGATCAAGGAGGTGACGGACGATGGAGGGGTAGTCTCCGCTTATTACCAGTTGAAGGGCGTGGAAGCAGATATCAACCGTTTTGTCCTTTTTAAGGTCAGCAAGAAAGGGGTAATAACCTTGGTGTATATCGAGGGAGATTTGGATAGTGATGATTTAATCACGCTATTATTTACGAAGAAAGATTTATAAACAAACAAAACAGATAGGAAGATGAAAAGAATACTTTTAGTCTTAATGGCTTGCTTCCCGGTAATCGGGTTGATGGCCGCTGAGGTTGAGTCTTTGGCTGGGGATACGATTATTACCCTTGAGAGAAAGCGTATCGAGGTGAAGGAGAATGGTGATCGCATGAAAGTCAGGGTGTATGAGGTAGACGAGGACGGAGATTCTGTGGATGACGAGTTGATCTTCGAGGGACATTACCGGGACGGACAAAGCTATGAACGTCGTAAACACGTGAAGTCTATTCATATCCCCGTGCCTACTTGGGATAAGGACTTCAATCCGCATTGGGCTGGTTTTGGAATGGGTTTCGCGAATTTCGCGGATGGGAGTTTACATGTAAATGATGTAGACGGGGTTTCCCTTCGTAGTGGAAACTCATTGGAATATAATTTGAATGTATTGGAAAAAGCGTTCCCGTTCTCTCGGTATCGTTGGGCGGTGGTGATCGGTGCCGGTATGCGCTGGAGCCGTTACCGTATAGATACGAATGAGTATTTCAAGGAGATAGACGGTGTTACGGCTTTGCGTCCGGCTCCTGATGGTGTTACCTTGAAAGCGAGTAAGCTGAATATCACGAGCCTGACCATTCCGTTGTTATTGGAATGGCAACCTAAAAAGCGTTCGAGTGAATTCTTCTTGTCTGCGGGTGTGGTCGGTGTGATCAAGACTTGTTCTTCCTCGAAGATCGTATATAATGACGCTTCCGGTAAAAAGCACAAAGAGAAAATGGATTCCGGCATGAACATCCGCCCGGTAACCATGGATTTCTTATTTCAAGCCGGTTGGGACTGGATCGGCCTGTACGCCAAGTACTCACCGATCGATCTCTTTGAAAATGGCAAAGGCCCGAAGGTACATCCGGTTTCTATCGGTTTACAATTGCATTTGTAGATCGTTGAGGTTTTGCGGAAAAAATGTACGATATGCCGGATCTTGTTAGCAAGGTTCGGCATTTATCTTGAAAAAGCTTATTTTATACTTTTTTGATGGTGATCGGGAAGTATTGCAAACTTATCCGGTGATATGGCCATTTCTTAATCGTGGAAATAAGATGAACTTTGCAATATAAATAGAAGACAAAGTAATAAATAAAAAGGAGGTTCAAGATGGGCTTTAGTAAGGTAGGTGTCGTATTGTTCGCAAGTCTTTGGGTAGGAATGGCGAACGCAAGTAATGGAAATAAGAATAATAACAATAATACAGTAAATAAAATGACAGTAACAGAATTAACACAAGAAGATTTCGTAAAGAAAGTGTATGACTTTGAGACAAACCCGAACGCATGGAAGTTCGAGGGTGACAAACCGGCGATCATTGATTTCTATGCCACTTGGTGTGGCCCTTGTAAGATGATGTCTCCTATCTTGGATGAGATCAGCAAAGAGTACGAGGGTAAAATCAATGTATATAAGGTGAATGTCGATAAAGAGGCGGATTTAGCGAGCGTTTTCGGTATCCGTAGTATTCCTTCTTTATTGTTTGTACCGATGAAGAAAGAACCGAGTATGGTTCAAGGGGCTATGCCGAAGAATGAGCTGAAGAAATTGGTAGATGATATTTTATTAGAGTCGAAATAACTCGTATCGTGTGTTTTGGAGATTCGTGATGCGGAAGTTTACTGGGAATAAAGTGAACTTCCGCTTTTTGTTTCTATAATATTGTTATCTTTATCCGTCTTAAAATCCGGAAGAAATCTATGGAATATCTTTTTAATACTCGCTTGAGAGGCAATATTGCGTTGACCGATTCGTATCATACGAGCCTAGCCTTGCAGAAAGATAATACGCTCTACAAGTTTATTTGGGTACAAAGCGGTTCGTTGCGACTGGAGATCGATCACGTACCGACTACTTTAGTGAAAGGTGAGATTATCCCCTTGACGCCTTTGCACCATATTGAGTTCAAGGCGATCGATGGCGAGTACCTGACACTTCTGTTTAACAGCAACTTCTATTGTATTTTCGGACATGATAATGAGGTGTCGTGTAATGGTTTTCTTTTTAACGGGACTTCCCATGTGATGCAATTGAAATTGAGCGAATCTCAAGTAGCTTCCCTGCGTGATATTACCGACAGCCTGATGAACGAGTACGCCATAAAGGATAATTTGCAAGAGGAGATGCTGCGTATCTTGCTGAAACGTTTTATTATTTTGTGTACCCGGATCGCACGTGAGAAGTTTTCGGTAAATCCGGAACGGGAAAAGGCGTTCGATATGGTCCGCCAGTTCTATGTATTGGTAGATAATCATTTTAAGGAAAAGAAGATGGTTCAAGATTATGCGGATATGCTGCATCGCTCCCCAAAAACCTTATCCAATCTTTTTACGACTTGCGGATTACCTTCTCCGTTACGGATCATTCACGAACGAATTGAGGCTGAGGCCAAACGATTGCTATTATATAGCCAGAAGAGCGCGAAGGAAATCACGGAGATCTTGGGCTTCGAGGATCAAGCCACATTCAGCCGTTTTTTCAAGAAAATGACGGGAGAAAGCGTCTCTGAGTACCGGAAAAGAGAGAAACGGGAATAATCGCTAACTCATCCGGTAAAATCGCCATTTACGGGATAGGTGTTTCTACCGATCTTTGCAGTATAAGTTCAATACTATAAAACAAATAATAAGATGAAAAAGTTGAATGATCTGTTTTACTCGTTTTTGCAAGTGGCGGCCTCTACTCAAAAGCTAGGTATTCATTTGATCCGTATATCGATCTTGATCATATTTGTGTGGATCGGCGGTTTGAAGTTCTGGAATTATGAAGCGGAAGGCATCGTTCCGTTTGTGGCGAACAGCCCTTTCATGAGTTTCTTCTATACGAAAAGCGCTCCCGAATATAAGACGTATAAATTAAAAGAGGGTGAGTTCGATCAAGCGAAGCATGAGTGGCATCAAGAGAATAACACGTATGGCTTCTCTCGTGGCTTGGGAATCTTGATCATGGCGATCGGTATCTTGACCTTCCTCGGCATTTTCTCGCCGAAGATCGGTTTGGTAGGAGCGGGGTTGGCTATAATCATGACGTTCGGGACGTTGTCCTTCTTGGTCACGACTCCGGAGGTCTGGGTACCTAATCTCGGCAGCGGGGAATTTGGTTTCCCGCTATTATCGGGGGCCGGGCGATTGGTGATAAAAGATACGGCGATACTGGCCGGTGCGATCGTGGTGCTGTCGGATTCGGCGCAACGGATCTTGAAAAAGAAATAAGCGAAACAAGAAAAAGGGGAATGGCGTTAAAACCATTCCCCTTTTTCTTGTTGGTTACCGTTTATTCTGTACGATATTCGGGTTCGCGTCGATCTCGCTTTGCGGAATCGGGAGCGCTACCCGGGGATCGGAGGCGTTGATCACCTGTGCGTCGGTAGGTAATTGCGGCAAATGCCAACCGCCCTTGCGGACTACCGGGATATTGTTACGCATGTAATCAAAGAACGCATGTCCTTCGCCAACCAATTCTTTGCGGCGTTCTTTAAGGATTCTCTCTAGGGAAAGCTCGGAGTCGCTAACGGATTTATTGGGGTTGGCTCGGCTTACGATTTGATTCAGGTAGCCTAACGCCTCGCTACGTTTTCCTAGCTTGAAAGCAGCCTCGGCCGCATTTAAGTATATCTCGGACAAACGGATGATGCATAGGTCATTGTCTTGCGGATTGCCGGTCAATACATCTCCTGTTTTCCCGGGATACTTCGCCAGATATTTAGGATGTCCGGTCGAGCCGGTTGGAAGGATATCCTCGTCCGGTTTTTGAGGTAAGCGGCATAAGGCATGGCGAACATCATCCGGGTCTTCACCCAGTAAATCCAAGAAATCTTTCGTCAAGACCAAATTGTTCCAATCTTTCACGTTATCGGCATATACCATGGGAGCGCCTTCTCCGCCACTACCGCCGGAAGGCTCGGTAAGCGTAAAGTAGAACTCGAACAGGGATTCGGAATTGAAGTCTTTTCCCCATACGGAGGTATACTCATCGTGCGTGAACAAGGTATAAAGACCTCCGTTATTGATTACTTCTTGAGCGTATTTAAGGGCGTTCTCGTTATCGTTCATATATAAATAGATACGAGATAGAAGCGCTTTCACGCTCCATACATTTTGGTGACCGTCGGATTTGGTCGCGACAAGGTTGGGTAAGGCTTCGGTCAGGTCTTTGATCACTTGGTTGTAGCATTCGGCTACCGTGTTGCGAGACGGTTGGTGGGTCGGCAACTCCGTCTTGATCTCGATGGGCACACCCAAGGACGCTCCATTATCCAAGGTATAAGGCATACCAAAGAGACGGGTCAAATCGAATAAGGCCAAGCCACGCATAGCCAACGCTTCCGCTTTTATACGGGCGATTTCCTGCGCATCGGAGGTTTGGACGCTACCGTTGTCTATTTTCTCGATTAAGCTGTTCGCTTGATGAATCACGATATAGGGTTGGTTCCATACTCTCGTGATATTAAAAGCGTCGTCGGCGGCTACGTTGAACAGATAGTACGGAGATACACGTCTGCCGGGACCTTTGTCGATGCGAGCTTGTACGTCCTCGCCACGGCAATCGGCATAATAGAGGTAGTTATCCCCATAATAACTATGCTCGGATGCTATGCGATAGATTCCATTTAATGCGGTTTTAGCGTCTTCCAGTGACTGAATAGCGTTATCGCTGGTCACGGAAGTGGAGGGATCCAGATCCAGCCAATCTCCGGAGCAAGCCGTGAATAAGAAAGGAAGAGCGCTTACGATATATTTAATTGACCATTTCATTGTATTTCTTTTTTATCGAATGAATTGTTGTGTTTAGAAATTAACTTCCACGCCGAAACTAAAGGTGCGCATGGGCGGTGTCTCGCAGAATACCTCGCCGGATACGGGCACTTCCGGATCATATTGCTTCCATTTCGCCCAAGTCAGCAAGTTGCTGCCGGAGAAATAGACACGGACTTTATCCAGCAAGACTTTATCGGTCCAGTTATGAGGCAGGGTAAACCCGAACGTCAGGTTCTTTAACCGCAAGTGATCCGTACTATGTACGAAGCGAGAGGAACCACCGCTCACTTTGTCGGAGCGTCCCAATACGAAACGGGGAATGTCGGTGATATCACCGGGCTTTTGCCAACGGTCTAACTCATAGATGGGCAGGTTGCGGTTTCCTTCGCTGGCTCCGTCTGTCTCGATATACGTACCGGTCTTGTCGAAAGAATAGCCGCCCAATGAATAAGAGAGCGTAAAGGCCAAGTCGAACCATTTATAAGAAAGGATATTGGTAAGGCCGCCGGATATCTTCGGATCTACTTGTTTATAAGGAACCGCTTGCGCCTCATTGACATCTTGGGTCAAGGTGCGGTCTAGATTGCCGTTCTCGTCTTCCGTATTTTTATAATACAGCGCATTTCCGCTCAAGGGATCTACCCCGGCGAATTCCTTTACATAGAATGTATTGAATGGCAATCCTATTTTCCGGATAAACCAACTACTTTCCACCACTTGATCGAGATTACCATCAAGGGCCACGATCTTATTCTTGTTATGTGTCAAGTTCAATACCGTAGTCCAATTAAAATCTGCGTTCGAGATATTCAAGGAACGAACCTCCAGCTCGACACCTTTATTGTTTAACTGCCCCAGATTACCCAGATAGTTCAAGAATCCGGTCGTGGCGCTGATCGGACGGTTGTAAAGCAAATCCTTGGTGTCACGATTGTAATACTCGAGCGTTACGAAGATGCGATCGATAAACGCGAGGTCCAGTCCGAGGTTCATATTATAGTTCTTCTCCCATTTTAGATTGGGATTGGCTTGTGTGCTTTCATACGAACCGGGACTGTCCATATAGTTCTTTCCGTAACTATATAAACCCATATAACCGTAATAAGATCCCGGCTGATTACCGTTCACGCCATAAGAGGCACGGATCTTGACATCGCTCAATACCGGCTTTACGGCTCTCATGAAATCCTCGGCTCCCAGATGCCACATGCCCGAGACCGACCAGAAATTACCCCAGCGATGTTCCGGTGCTAATCGGGAACTACCATCCCGGCGGAAACTTCCGGCGATATAATACCGGTTGTCGTAATCGTAATTCAAGCGGGTTAGATAAGAAAGCAACCGATAATCCTGCGTGGAGGATACGAAACTGTTTATAACGGCGGCATTGTCCGGCTCGAATAATTGGTCAGACGGCATCTTGCTTTTCTCACCGGCGGCTTTATCCGTCTGGAAACTTTCCGCCTCATAAGCGGCTAGTACATCCAGATGATGTTTGTTGGCGAATGTCCTCACGTAGTTCAACGAGGTAGAAGAGATCAATTTCCCGTATTCGATAAAACCCTTGGACGATTGGGCATCGCTACCGCTCTTGGGACCCGCCCCGCTTAATGCGTTGAAATAGCGGGCATCCTTCTGGATGCTATAATCATAGCTGAGTACTTCCTTTAATTTAAGTCCTTTGATAATCTCTACCGCACCGTGCGCCGTACCGAAGATACGGGTCATGCGAACCCGATTATAGTCGGTACGCATATCCCGCAAAGGATTTACGTTCGTCCCGGGATAGGTATTGGCGTAGGAACCATCCTCGTTAAATACCGGGTAGGAGGGAGGAGTGGCTACCGCCATGCAATAGAAAGGATTGATACTGGATGTACGTTCCTCGTTCATCTCTTGGTTCACTTGCGAGAACATGAGGTTCGCTCCGGCCTCGCCTCGTTTGCCGATCTTTTGTTGCACGTTAAAGCGTCCGGAGTACCGTTCCATCGATGAGTTCTCCACCAGACCCTCTTGTTTTTGATAACCCAAAGAGCTGTAGACCGTCGTGTTCTCGGAGCCACCGGAAACGGAAGCCTCATAATTTTGATGTACGGCCTGTCTCATCAACACGTCTTTCCAATCGGTATAGCCTAAAGCGGGAACAGAGGTGTATGCCCCGATATTGGCGTTGGCGTACTCTTCCGGAGTCTGGGTGAAAGATGCGGGATCTTTGGCGATCTGGTCTTGCGCGTAATTAACCAAGCCTTCATAAAGTAGTTCCCGGCGTTGCTCTCCGTTGAGGGTCGGGCGGAAGTCTACCGCCGCATCCGAGAATCCTGCGCTAGCGTTCAATGTGACCCGGGTACGTCCTTTCGATCCTTGCTTGGTCGTGATCAAGATCACACCGTTGGCCGCACGGGAACCGTAAAGGGAGGCGGCGGCAGCATCCTTGATAACCGTGATATTCTCGATATCGGAGGGATTGATCGTGCTCATGATGTTGGTCTTGGCATTGTTCATATAGGAGGCCTCCGAGCCGCTTCCGGTACTTAGGTTTCCCGAGGTGACGGGAACTCCGTCTATCACAAACAAAGGTTCGTTCGATGCGTTGAACGAACCCATACCCCGGATACGGATGGATGCGTTCGCTCCTGGTTGCCCGGAACTTCCCGTGATATTGACACCGGAGGTCATGCCTTGTAGTTTCTGCTCTATGGAAACCACCGGCATCTCTTTCAGCAGGTCGGCCCGTAAGGTGTTGGCGGAACCGGTAAAGGAAGAACGTGAGAAGTTACCGTAACCGGTTACCACGACCTCATCGAGGTTCATCGCCTCCGGTTGTAAAGCCACGTTTAAGATACCGCTTTTCGGGATAGGTACTTGGGTCTGCTTCATGCCGATGTAATCGACGATAATGAATTTGGCGTCAGGATCAACTTCCAGCGTGAAATGTCCGTCAAGATCGGTCTCCGCTCCCGACAGGCTTCCTTTTACGATAACGGTCGCTCCGATCAGAGGCTCCTTGTCCTCTTGGGAAATCACCGTTCCTTCGATCAGTCTTTTTTGGGCATACGCTACCCCGGGCAAAAGGAGTAGACATAGGAATAGTATGCCCCATGTTTTTACATTTCTCATCTCTTTTTGTTTAAAACGTCTTATTAATACCTATACTAACTAAGGGATTATCTGAAAAAGGCGTGCCAAATGTGATAAATCCTGTAGGCTTCTTTATAATTGTTTTCTTATGAGATTATTACGAAAAGCATAGAATACGGGTGTGGAGGTGGCATTGTGTAATATTTCCTCGTTCGATGTGCAATTTTTCTACACTACTTGTTATCTTTGTGAAAGATGATTTAATAGGGTTCGTTTATGGATACAAGAAAGATTGAGGATGTTCCTTTCGAGGAAGTACATGAGATACAAAGATATGGGACTTATTTCTCGGAGAAGAGTTTCTGGAAGAAGATAGAGCGGGTAGCGAAGAAAGTGGGGGCTACAGTATTGCGTCCTGTCTTCACGCTGTATTATATGTTGCAGGATGAAAAGGTGCCTCTTCAACATAAGGCTTATATAATCGGGGCTTTAGGATACTTTATACTGCCTTTCGATTTGGTTCCGGAGAGCGTGCTCCCCATAATCGGCTTCACGGACGATGTGGCGGTGATGACTTTCGTATTGAAAATGGTGAAGGATAGCATTACACCGGAGATCCGGAGAAAAGCGGATCAGAAAATATTGGATCTATTTCCTGATCCGGCTTGATAGGGCGTTATAGCAACGGGCGAATATCGGGAAGCTCCTCGCTTCCCTTTTTCATTTCCGGAAGGAGGATTAAGGGGATCTCCGGGAATTTGGCTTTTAGATACTCCAAGGTATTCGCCTCGATCAGCGGGTCGATGCTTGGATATTGGTTGTAGACGATGGCTTTTACCTCGATACCGTACCGCTCGCAGGCGTACAAGCTAAGCAAAGTATGATTGATACTTCCCAGCTTGCCAGACGTGACAAGTATCAAGGGATACGCCTGTTCCTTTACATAATCGATCGTGAGGGATTCCATGTCGTTCGGGACCATCAGTCCTCCGGCTCCTTCCAGTAATACATACTCGTAGGTCTCTCTTAATCGCCGGGTGGCTTGGGTGATCGTGTCTAAATCGATACATTTTCCATCTTTCGCCGCCGCCATATGGGGAGAGCAAGGATAGGTGAAGATATAAGGACAAGTCAGTCCTCGCGTATCCTCGTCGGTAAAGGGGATCCCTTGGATTTGGCGGTGTGCCTCGATATCTTCCGATACGTGCTCGCACCCGGTTTGTATCATCTTTTGGGTGATCACTTTCTTTCCGGCTTTCGCCAATGCCTTGGCGATCATTCCGGTGGCTACGGTCTTTCCGACGTTCGTGTCTATGCCGGAGATAAATAATACGTTTTCTTTCGTTTGATGGTTCATTGTTCTGTTGTTTAAATAGTTGCTTGATTAATCTGTTGTCTCTAGGGACATTATCCCTTGTCTCTAAGAGATTTATTCCTTTTCTTCCGTGCTATTGATCTTTTCACCCTTGTGAAAAGAACGTATCACCTAGGTGAAAAGATCGTTTCACCCTTGTGATATGATCGTATCATATAGGTGAAAGGATCAATACCTCGGAAGAGGCGACCTACCTCACCTTTATCTTTTGACCACTAAGATATAGAGTGGACGGTAAGTTAATGTGACCCCACCATCCGCCGAGGGGAATCTCTCTTGATAATCCCGGCAGAAACGTTCCTGTTTTCCCCGTGTCCAGACGTGGGAGGCGTTGGCCGTGACACCCGTATACTTTAGATGTCTCAGCACTTCCAGCGGATGCCGGAAGGTCAGGGCGATATTTCCTTCCTCTTCATGGACGATCCGGAAGTCGGCGGATAACCACTCCCTTAATTGTACGGCGGTAGGATAGGTGAGCCCTTCTCCGGTCAGTTCCTTGATCTCGTGAAGGTTGTCCGGCGTGAAGGTGTTGAAAGCCAGTATGCCTCCGGGCGATAGGATGGACGATAGCTTATGGAGGAAACGCGGAAGGTCTTTCATCCATTGCAGGGCGGAGGCCGAGGCTATCAAGTCGAATGTACCGGGAAAAGTCAGTCGCTCGGCATCACCGGCCAAGAATAGAGGAGGGGCGGAAGGAAACAACTCCTCGATGGCGCTTTGCCAAGTCTCGCAAAGATCGTTGAGTACCCATTCCTCGATTTGGCATTCTTGTTTTAATAAACGAGTGAATCCGCCGCTTCCGCAGCCGATTTCCAGCACCCTGCGGAAATGGGAGGAGGTGTATGCGCCCAATAGCTGTACCAGATGGGCGCATATCCGCTTTTGGGCTTCCGCGTGATCGTCGTATGTATTCACCGCGTGGCTGAAACGCCGGCGGATGCGTTCTTGTTCGATTACTTCCATAATTCGTTCCATGATTGATAGTGGTAAAAAGGAAGATGAGGCGCCTTGATCTCTTGGACGGGGCAACGGCCTTGCCAGTAGTTCCGGAGGTTGGTTGCCGGGAATATCTTATCTTCGGTGGATAGGATGGCTTGATCCCAGAAGGCGGATAGCCGCGGATCGGCTGATTCGAGCTTTTCCGGGAGGATCTGATTATATAGAGATTCCAGTTCCTCTTTGATCTCCTCCAGCGGGCGTGTAGGAAGTTCGGAGTAGCGATTGAAAGTCTCCTTGTCTCCGCACATCCTGCGGTTAAAGCGACGCATACCTTCCTCGCTGATATGATGGAGGGTTCCCTCGAAGATCGCGGTCGGGATGCCTAGCGTATCGTGCATGGGAAAAGGGGTACCGTTCAGGGCGGTCGTCGTGGTAAAGGAACGTTTGCCTGCCCAAAGGTGGGTGGCTACCCATACGCCTAAAGACCAAGCGATGAGATGCACCTTTTTATAAGAGGTGAATGTCTCTTCGAACGCTAGCGTCCTGTAATCGTAGGCAATCCATAGGTCTGTCTGCTCCGGTACTTCCAGATGCCGGAAAAGCTCCGGCGAGGTGGACCAGCCGGCGAGACAGAGGATCAGACTAGGGGATAGCTTATTTATTATCTTATCTATATACATACTATCAATTCAATTTATATACATACTATCTATCCAGTTATCTATCCGGGGGTGTAGAGACGGGGCATGTCCCGGTGGGAGACGAGGCATGCCCCGTCTCTACAATCAGTTGATGAATATTTTTTATTGTGAGGTTTGCCGTAAGGGAGAAGCGGATACGGGAGGTACCTTTGGGTACTGTCGGCGGGCGAACGGGGAGGCAGTAGAAGCCTTTTCGTTGTAGCTCTTCCGCTTTCCGTACGCAATCCTCGCTCTCTCCCACGATGAAAGGGATGATGTGGCTTTGGCTGATCTCGCCTCCTTTGCCCGTTAAAGCCTCCGCTAACAATCGGCTATACGTTAGAAGATTCTCCCGTTCCTTCGTGAACGAGGGGAGTTGCTCCCAGATGAAGGAAGTCCATGCGATTTGGAACGGTGGCAGGGCCGTACTGAATATGAGCGGCCGCATCGTATTGACCAGATATTCCCGTATCGTAGAGGAACAAACCAAATAGGCCCCCATAGACGCTAACGCCTTGCCGAAAGTGCCGACCAATAGATCGATCTCTTGGATACAGCCTTGCTCCTCGGCGATACCTAGCCCGGTCTTTCCGCGGGCTCCGATGGCGTGGGCCTCGTCTACGTACAATAGGATATGGGGATATTGCTTTTTGATCGCTATCAAGCGGTTTAAGTCCGCTACATCACCGTCCATACTAAAAATGCTTTCGGTCAGGATGATGATCGTCTCGTATTGACAGGCGTTCTTTTGTACGAGGCGTTCCAGTTGGTCATAGTCGTTATGACGATAGCGCAGGAAAGGGGAGCCGCTCAATAAGATACCATCGATGAGGCTGGCGTGTACCAGTTTATCGGCGAGTAATAAGGTCTGCTTATCGGTCAAGGCCGGGAGGATTCCGGTGTTGGCATGATAGCCGCTATTGAAGATCAACGCGGCTTCCCGATCGAAGGAGCGGGCGATTTGTTGCTCCAGCTTCGTGTACACGGAGAAATTGCCCGTCAGCAGGCGGGATGAGGAGGAAGAGTAGGGATAGAAGCGGCCTTGTGTGGATACTTGAAATTCCTCTTGTAAATCCTGTCGGCTGGCCAGTCCCAGATAATCGTTGGAAGAGAGATTCAGCATACGCTTTCCCTCTTTCAATACCCATATCCCTTGATGCTCTACTTCCGGTAGATGCCTGAGATTTCCGGAGGCTCGTAAAGCCGTAAGCTGTTCGTTATATGATTTCATCTATTTATATATTACCCGGTTTTATATATTAGTTATACGTTAATACTCTCAATAATCCGGAGGTTAGTTTGGATAGCTCATTCGTGGAGATTATGAAAGGAGGCATGAGGTAAACCAATCGTCCGAACGGACGTACCCATATCCCTTCCTCTACGAATCGGCGTTGCAATACCGCCATATTCACCGGATGCTTCATCTCGATAACCCCGATCGCCCCCAGTACCCGTACCTCAGCGACTTCGGGCAGCTCGGCGGCTGGCGCTAACTCCGTCCGCAATTGCTCCTCTATAAGCTTCACTTTCTCTTGCCAATGACTGGCGATCAACAAAGAGATCGAGGCTGAAGCGATAGCGCATGCCAAGGGATTTCCCATAAACGTAGGTCCGTGCATAAAGCATCCTGCCTCGCCGGAGCAGATCGTGTCGGCTATTGGCTTCGTCGTGATCGTGGCGGAAAGCGTAAGATAACCTCCTGTCAACGCCTTTCCGATGCATATGATATCGGGCTCGACACCTGCGTGTTCCCATGCGAACAACTTACCGGTACGTCCGAAGCCTGTCGCTATCTCGTCGAATATCAATAAGACGTTGTACCGGTCACAAAGTTCCCGGGCACGGACGAGGAAAGTGGGAGAGTAGAAATACATGCCTCCTGCCCCCTGTACGACTGGTTCCAAGATCAAGGCGGCGATCTCGTCGGCGTGCCGCTCTAATAAATCCCGCAAGGGAGCCATGGCCTCCTCTCTCCATTCCTCGCCGAACCGGACTGAAGGTTGAGGTATGAAGTATTGGATGGGTAAGCTTCCCGAGAAGATCCCATGCATGCCTGTCACCGGATCGCATACCGACATGGCGTGCCAAGTATCTCCATGATAACCGCTACGGATCGTGGCGAAGGTATGTTTTCCCGTTATGCCTTTGGACTGCCAGTATTGGATCGCCATCTTTAAGGCTACCTCTACGGCTACCGAGCCGCTATCCGCTAGGAATATCTTTTCTAGGGAAGGGGGCAATAGCGGTAGTAATTTAACGGCCAACTCGACGGCCGGCTCGTGCGTGAATCCCCCGAACATGATATGGCTCATCTTATCTAGTTGGGTTTTAGCCGCCGCGTTAAGTACCGGATGGTTGTATCCGTGGACCGCAGCCCACCAAGAAGACATTCCGTCTATTAACTCCCTGCCGTCCGCAAGGGTTATCGTTACGCCCTCCGCTTTGGATACCGGATAGACGGGAAGTGGATCGATGGTCGAGGTGTAGGGATGCCATAGATGATCCCGGTCGTATTGTAAAAGTTCGGTTGTTGTCATTTTTCCCAATCGGTGTTTTCGGTGAGTGAATAGCCTTCGGAGGTAAATAAGACTTTGTCTTCCTCTACCTTGCTTCCGATAGTCGTTAATAAGTCTCCGATGATTGCGGAGTTAATCCCGATATATAGGGATTTCCGTTGCGTGGCCTCGCTTAATTGTGCCCGTCCGCCGGAGAAACGGAGAAATGCGTTCGGATTGATCAAGCGGAAAAGGGCGATCGTTGTTAGCCATTCCTCTTCTTCTAGGATATGTGTATTCTCCATAGGAGTTCCCGGTATCGGCTGTAATAAATTGAGAGGGATGGATAAGACACCTTCTTTCTGTAAGAAACAAGCCATCTCGATTCGTTCCTCCATCGTCTCGCCCATGCCGATAATACCACCGCAGCATATACGGAAACCGATTTCCCGGGCGGTATGGATGGTTTCCATCTTCTGCTCGATCGTATGCGTGGAACAAAGTTGACGGAAATAGGAAGGGGCGGTCTCTATATTGCAGTGATAATTCTCCACTCCGCTATCGTAAAGCGATTGGAGTTGGGAGCGGGTTAGCAATCCCATGGAGGCACAGCATTTAATATCGCTTTGCCGCTTGATTTGCCGGATCGTATCGGTGATCTGTTCCATTTCCTGATCCGATACTCGCTTACCGCTAGTCACCAAGGCAAAACGCCGGATACCCTGTTTCCGGTTATATACCGCATGATAGACACATTCCTTGGCCGGAAGCAAAGGATATAAGTTTACGAGGGTCTTGTAATGTCCTGACTGTGCGCACCATTTACAATCCTCGCTGCAATTGCCGCTTTTGGCGTTGATGATGGAACAAGTGTCGAACTTATTCCCCATAAAATGGCGGGTGATTTGGTGGGCGGCCTCGTAAAGCGCCTCTTTGTCCGGGTGATTCGCCAAGCTTAAAGTCTGTTCCTCAGTAATCTTCCTACCCTCTAGGATGTACTGCTTTGCTTCTTCTATTGTCATTTTCTCTCATTTAATAATTCTACGTATATATACCCAGTTGTAGAAATGGGGCGTGCCCCGTCTCTACAACCGGATGGAAATAAGAAAGGCGGAAAGTATCCGAAAGAATACTTCTCGCCTTTACTATATTATATAATGTATTGTGAGCTACACGATGAGCCGGATGAGCGATCTCATTTGATACCAATACCGGGAGTAATGCCGTAAACAGTCCATGCGATACCGCGAGGCTCCGTTTGTTCTCCTCGGTATTCTCCCTCTCCTCGTCATCCTCTTCGAAAAATCCGTCCGTGAACGTACCGATACCGGTATGTAAAGACTGGTTCTTTTTCTCGAAGCGATCGGCTACGGAAAAGGATAATTGTCCGATCGTAACAGCTCTCTGTACACTGATGAAAGCCGCATACGCCTTCCGGCTCCATCTTCTGAAACGGAGTGCCTGCGAACGATATGTATACGACTTCCTCATCCTCTAATTTTCAATTGTCAAGCCACTTTATCCAGTTTCTTCATGATAGAGAACATGAACAACGCAGACAGTAAACAAAGAACGATCAACACGCTCCATACCATCCATAACTGCATGCCTCCCCACAAATAACCGATGATAGCGACCAGATAGTTACCGATAGCCGTAGCCACGAACCACCCACCCATCATCATACCTTTGTATTTAGGAGGAGCCACTTTGGATACGAAAGAGATACCCATCGGAGAAAGCAATAATTCGGCGAAGGTCAATACCAGATAAGTCGATATCAACCAGTTCGGAGAAACCAATACCTGCAATTTGCTATCCGCCGCTAAAGCGTCCGGTGTAGGCAAACCCATAGAACCGATCGCCAAGATCAAGAAACCGCAAGCGGCTATCATCATACCCAATCCGATCTTACGAGGAGCAGACGGCTCTTTCTTCTTATTAGCCAGGTAACCAAAGAGCGCCAATGATACCGGAGTCAATACAACCACGAAGAACGGGTTAAATTGCTGGAAGGTCTGCGGAAGGATCGTTACGGTTTCCGGCATAGCCATATATTTGATACCTAGAGCGGCTAATGCGGCCACGGTCACGATGCCGGCGATCGTTTTGCCTTTGCTCGTTGTGGATTGTGCGATAGCGAATCCTCCATACACGGCGATAACCAATAATGTTAAGTTAATCACATCAAAGCCGATACGATCCAGTCCGGTCACTTGGTTGGCCGTATAGTCGCGAGCAAAGAACGTCATTGTCAGACCATTTTGATGGAAAGCCATCCAGAAGAACAATACCACGGCGAATACCAGCAGCAAGGCGGTGATACGTTGTTTCGTCTCGGCAGGTGACAATTCCTCTTGCGGAGCGTGGGAAGCCTTTGCTTGTTTGGTATTGACATCCGCATGCTTAAAGGTAGAGCGGAATCCCATATAGATAGCCATCGATATGATCAATGAGATACAAGCTACGCCGAATCCATAGTTGTATGCCTCGGACAACTTCTCGATATACGTGGAACAGAACGTAGCCATATCGCCGGTGAAACCTTGTGCGCTTTGCAGAGCGGCGAGTGCCTCTTTGTTCTCTGCGGAGATGGTTCCGTTTAAGAATTGGTGAGCGAGTGCCGGAATTTGTGACTCGTAGAAAAGGTTGTACTTACCCAACATCCAGTCTGTCATTTTAGTGGCAGCCGTAGGTGCGTACATGGCACCGATATTGATCGCCATATAAAACAAACTAAAGGCTTGGTCACGTTTACTTCTGTATTCCGGCGCATCATACAGATTACCAACCATCACTTGTAAGTTACCTTTAAATAATCCGGTACCGCAAGCGATTAGCGCTAGCGAGCCGAACATCATGATTTTTCCCGAGGCGGCATCTGTTGGGATGGCTAATAAAAGATAACCGACAAACATGATGATGATACCCGAGGTAACCATCTTTCCATAACCGAACTTATCGGCCATCATACCGCCAATCAATGGCATAAAATACACGAACGCTAAGAAGCTAGCGAAAATCGTTGATGTCTCAGCGGCCGTATAGCCGAATTTCGCTTGCAAGAATAGTGTGAAAATCGCAAGCATCGTGTAATAACCGAAGCGTTCGCCCGTGTTCGCGAGTGCTAGGGCATAGAGACCTTTAGGTTGTCCTTGTAACATGTGTTTTAGATAATATTAGTTTATACTTATTGAATAATTTGCTTTATGGCGCCGGTTTCCGGATAGAAAAGAACTTTGACGGGGGCTTTCTTATCCTCAAACATAACAGGGGCTAATCCTTCCCGTGTTCCGAATTGAGTGATTTGGGCCTCTCCTTTGTAGAGCGTTTTTTTGTTCATTAGTATTTCTATGCTGGCTTTTCCCGGAACATTGTAGACGATTCCTTTCAATGATTTGTCTTTCTTCTCGGCTTCCTTGGTATCAAGGATCGGAGCTCTTTCTGTCGCTTTCAAGTTCATATAGACAGGGGTACCGCCCAAATCGTCAGCGTCTACGATACCTAGCTGCTTGGAGAAACGGAACAATACCTCTTTATCTAAGTTGTCGTGGGGGATGATACTTACCTCATAATGCTCGGTTTCTTTGGTCAAGATTCCGGTGAATAGGTTTGTTAATGCTTTTTCTTGCTCCTCCAATTGCTGGATCACCAGTTTCATGGCTTCACCATCGGGGGGTAAATTATCCGCCTCGCCGGTCAAGATGTTCAAACGGCTTTCCCGGATACGGTAAATTTGTTTAGCGGCCACCTCCGCTTGTTTGGCGGTGGAGCCTGCCATTAGTAATTCCTCTGATAAGACGGAAGCGTCTGTCACTTTTTGTTGGGAGCCTTTATTTTTCTTCGCGGCATCTAGCTCGGATTCAACCGGCGTATATTCCGCGTTTATCGAACATAATAGTCCATCTTCGGTAAGATAAGCGTAAGGGGCGACCGTACCTTGCTTGAATTCTACGATATAGGTATTATCCGCATCGGGTAATCCCCGGTTGATCAGACTGATTTTTCCGAGATCGAAATAAACCTTGTCTTCCGTGACCGCATCTTTCACGCCAAGATACTTCTCGGCATATTGATAGTAAGGCCCGGCTTTGCAAGTTACTTTCGTCACTTCGGCGTCTACGACTAGCGAGGTCTTGGGTAACGAGTAGGTGATTCCGAAATTATTGGCTTTTACGGCGTTCTTTTTTACCACCTTGGTTTGTGCCATAAGCGGCATCCCGAGGAGTAAACTAGCTATAATGATTATATTCTTCATATCCCAATTTATTTTAATACTGTATATTATTGCGCAAAACTAGGAAATATTTTGCTTAAAACCAATTGGAAGCATTCTTATTGCATGAAAATCCCGGACAACATTAAGAATTTCTAGATTCGCATTGTTCGGGATTTTGAGGATGTCCGGGGAGAAAGCTTAAAATAGCACGTCTATATAGATCGGCAGGTGATCGGACGACTGGATATCGATCACTTGGTCGTTGATAATCCTAAATTCATGCTTTAGGTCGCCGAAGATATAATCTAAACGCAAGCGGGGATGATCCGAGGGGTAGGTCTCTAACGTAGGGTCGGATAAGAGCCTCCATGTTTGTTTCATCGCCTTGAATTCTTTAGAGTCTGGCTCCATGTTGAAGTCTCCGGTGATCAGGATTGGTTTGTTTTCGCTTTTCATCGTCTCATTGATGAGTCGTATAGAGGCCAGGCGAGAGTCTGGGTCGAGCGAGAAATGTGTGTTACACAAGGTATAGTTCGGATATTCGAGACAAAGGAAGGTACGTGGCTCTTCCTTTCCCGGCAGGGGTATGTATTGGTAGCTGCGAGGTTTCTTGCGGGAGAGTGCGGCGATTCCGTATAATCCCTTAGAACGTTCTGTGGCGGGAAGATTGGATACATGCCGGTCAACCGTGCCAATTCTGCATATTGGTTGATCCATCCAGAGCGTTCGCATACACTGTCCACCTCTTGTAGCCCGACATAGTCTGGCTGGACCTTGTTGATCACTTCAGCGATTCGCTTCAAATTGGTCTGTTGGTCCATACCGATCCCGATGCGGATGTTGTAGCTCATGATTCTTAACGATTGTCGTGTCTTGCATAGGCCACTTCCCAAATTTAGGAGAGCGATGGTTAGGAGAAATAAGATTCGTTTCATGGATTTCTAAGGTATTTCGTGAATAGAAACCCCCGCAGACAACAAGAAGGACTATCTGCGGGGGCTACAGTAATAAAAATTGAAGATTAATAATTATCGTTCTGTGTTAATGCGCCTCCTACATAGTCGATCTCGCTTTGTGGAATCGGGTAGGGGTATGTCTTATCGGTGACGAGTGTCCCGGCACCGGAATACTTGCCCTCATCAGTCTTGCCGAATTTCTGCATTGTAGATACGAAGGTGCCCCAGCGAATTAAGTCGTAGAAGCGTAATCCCTCGCCTGCAAGTTCGATACGGCGTTCGTGGCGAACGGCGGCACGCAGATCATCGGAAGCTTTCACTTTATACTTAGCGTTGAAAGTATCCTCGGTCACTCGATCGCTCTCCTTGAGGTTGAACTTACGGTATTTAGCGTAGCTATCTGTCAAAGAGGTTGTCACGAAGGCACGGTAACGTACTTGGTTGATCAGGTCGGCCGCCAGTTGTTTGTCGCCACCCGTCTCGATCAGGCATTCAGCGTACATCAGCAATACATCGGCATAGCGGATGTGATAGTGGGTCCAATCCGTGTTCAATAAATCGTTTAGTGGCCGTCTGGAGAAGTCTGGATACTGCTTACGGCTGTGTTGCTGTGGGAAATTGTCGTAGCCGGAATAGTCGTGTACCTCTTCGGAACCATCGTTCTTGACGAATATATCGCCGGATGACAATACCGTGTGTACCAAGCGTGGATCGCCTACCTCATATTCGTCTACCAAATCCTTCGTCGGACACTCGCCGCCCCATCCGCCGGCAATACCGCGACCGACATTCATTTGTGGACAAACGCTACCGCTAGTGTAGCTAGGAATGTAAGAGCGCAGGGTGATGAAGACGGACTCTTTTGACATATAGCCCTCTGTGGCGTTATTGAATAGCTTCTCGTAGTCATCTACTAATTCATAGCTTCCGGATTCGACAACTGCCTTCAGGTCTTTCAGAGCCTCTCCGTAGTTGCCGTAGAACATCAATACCCTAGCACGGAAAGCCATGGCGGCCTCTTTGGTGATTCGCCCAATCTCGCTGGTCGGAAGGCTTTTTGCATTAGGTAGATTAGGTTCGGCAATTGCGGTGTTCAGGTCTTTCAGGATAAAGTTCATGACCTCCTCCTTGCTGGATTTCGTGATCGTACTTTTGTCGACGACTTCCATGGGCTTGTCAATTAGTGGAATATTCTGGAAGATTGTAGCTAGGTCGTAGTAATAGAACGCACGCATGAATTGAGCCTCTGCGATCCATCGCTGTTTGGTTTCTGTGCTGACCAAGCCTCCGGCATCATCGATCAATTCTGATTCAGGTGTGATTAGCGACAGGAATACGTTGCAGGCTGAGATCGCTGTTTGGTAGCGATGAGTCCAAAGGTCGGACAAGACTTGATTAGTCGCCATTGGTGTTCCGCGGGCGATTTCCGTGATACGAACGCGGTCTCCTGCATCAGAGCCGCCTTTGGAGCAGTCGTCGCTCAATTGATCTCCCAAGACAAATTTCATGTCCTGATAGTTCCAGCTATCCTGTAAGGGCTGATAGCAATTGACCAAAAGTTTGTAGCCGGCATCCTTGGTACTCAGATAAGTTACCTCATCCAATGTTCCCAATGGCGGGCGGTCTAGAAAGTCGCTGTTACAGCTTGTCGTAAGGGCACCGACGCATGCGATCGATACAAGTAATTTCCCTATGTTAACTATAGATTTCATAATAATTCATTTTAAGATTATAATTTCAAACTAAGACCGAACATGAATGTACGCGGTTGCGGATAGAATCCCATATCACAGCCTTTGTAAAGAGGCGAGTTATTGATCTCTCCGATCTCAGGATCTAGTCCGGAATAACCGGTGATCGTGAATAAGTTCTGTGCGGCAACAAAGAAACGAAGGTTGTTGATCGTGATCTTCTTAGTCCATTCGGACGGAAGCGTATAACCGATTGTCAGGTTCTTCAAGCGAACATAAGAACCATTTTCCACATACCAATCGGACATCTCCAAGTTCATGCGGCTATCCGCATCGATTGCGAAGTTCTCGTTTGTACTACCCGGTCCGTTCCAGTAGGTTGTTAATATATCCTTCGGAGCATTGTACCAACCGGTACCTGAATAGATGTCATATTTCAATATGTTTAAGATGTCGTTGCCGACTGATCCTTGGAAGAAGGCGGAGATGTCGAATCCTTTCCATTCTGCGCCTAAGGTCAAACCAAAGGTGAAGTCTGGATGAGGATTTCCTGTCATCGTGCGGTCTTCGTCGTCTAGTTTACCATCTTTGTTCAAATCTTGGAACTTTAAGTCGCCCGGCTTTGCGTTTGGCATTACCATTTGACCGTTGTTCTTGTAGTTGTCGATCTCTTCTTGGGTCTGGAAGACACCATCGGTTTTATATCCGTAGAAATAACCGATCGGTTGTCCTGGCTCTGTCATCGTATAGGAGAAGTATCCTAGATGGATGCCTTTACCCGGAATATTCGCTCCACTACCTAGGCTTTTTACCTTATTTTTATAGGTGGATACGTTTCCGTTGATATGATATTGGAAGTCGTTCCCGATCTTACCGTCGTATCCGAGCGTTACTTCAAAACCTTTATTGCTTACGCTACCGGCATTCATCCACGGCGTGTTGGGGAATCCTAGTGAACTGGGCACGGGTACTTGCACCAACATATCACTTGTCTGACGGTCAAAGTAGTCGAAGGTTGCTCTCAAGGAACCTTGGAAAAAGGCCAAATCCAATCCGAAGTCCAGTTGGCGAGTAGTCTCCCATTTCAGATCCGGATTACCCACCTGCGTACGTCCGGCATACAAGTTCGTCTGATACGGATTACCGAAGAGGTAGTAGCTACCATTTCCGAACGTATTCATATAGGCTCCGGAGGAGATAGTCTGGTTCCCGATCTCACCCCAAGCTGCTCTTAACTTACCTTGTGACAGCCACTCAAGGTTCTTCATGAAGCTCTCTTCCGAGAAATTCCAACCGGCGGATACGGAGGGGAAGCAACCCCAGCGATTACCATCCGCAAATTTAGAGGATCCATCCCAACGGATATTGGCTGTGATCATATAACGGTTGTCAAAGGAATAAAATACACGACCGAAATAAGAATTCAGCGTACTCGTGGCGTAGTAGCCTGATGCGGCGGGATTCATGGTACCGGCGTTGATGATCTGCTGGTTCGGGTTGTTGTTGACCTGTCCTTCTTTATAGGCGTAGATCTCCTCGTAGCGTTCTTTCTCCGCGGAGGTACCGACCATGGCTGTTACCGCATGTTTGTCGAATTTTTGATTGTAAGTTAGGTAATTGTCGAATACCCAGTAATCTTTATTCGCTACGCTCCGACTGGCGCCCGCATAAGTGGAGTACTCATCTCCATCCAGATAGTAAGAAGGACGGAAAGAGTCGCTTTGGTTACGGACTAAGTCAAGAGCGATACTGGATTTGAAGGTCAAGAAGGGTAACAACTTGACTTCGCCGGAGATATTACTTTTCGTGGCGATCCCGTGCCATTGATTTAATGCGGAGCGGTCTACCTGTCCAACCGTGTTCGGTTTGTTTGAGTAAATTACGCCTGTATAGCGAGACCAAGGATTGGTCGGCTCATAACCACCCATAATCCGGTTTTGCAAGAAATCTGGGATATCCACTAGGTTGTCGCGATATACCGGAGTGATTGGGTCTGCCGCAAGGGTACTGAACACGGTTGCTGTGTAAGAGTTATTCTCATCTAGGTTGCGCCTGGATTCGTACGTGACGTTCACATTTGCGGAGAGGTTCAACCACTTGGTTACCTCAGAGTCTACGTTCAACCGACCGGAGAGGCGTTCATAGTCGGAACCTTTCAAGATTCCTTGTTGATCCATATAGCCAAAGCTAGCACGGTATCTGAGTTTCTTCATACCTCCGGAGAAAGCTAGGTTGTAATTCTGACTGATAGCTTCCTTGGGTTTACGGGTGCTCTCTTTCCACCAATCCGTACCGGATCGTCCTCCGTTTTTCCCTAGGAAAGTAAGGATCTGCTCTCGCTTCTCTGATGTGGCGAAATCATCGATCAAGGCTTTCCCGGATGCGGCGTAAGCCCGGTTCTTATATTCCATGAAACCTTCGGCGTCTAGCATGTCATACGTTTTCACTACATCTTGGAAACCAATGTTCATATCAAACTCGATGTTGCTTCGGTAACTCTCGCCGGAAGCTCCTCGCTTTGTGGATACTAGGATCACACCGTTGGCAGCACGGGCACCATAGATCGCTTGTGCGGAAGCGTCTTTCAATACCTCTATGCTCTCGATATCACGGGCATTTAACCAACCGATATCACCTTGAGGTAGACCATCTACTACATACAACGGATCATTATTATTGATAGTACCGACACCACGGATACGGACATTACCGAGTGAACCTGGGCTACCGGAACTAGATGTTATGGTTACACCGGCTGCTTTTCCTTGCAAGGCGTCGGCGGCGCTGCGAAGCGGTAGGTTCGAGATCTCGTCTCCTTTGACTTGAGAAACAGCTCCGGTTAAATCTCTTTTCTTGAAGGAACCGTAACCAACAACTACTACCTCATCCAACTTTTGAGTGTCTTCCGCTAAAGTGACGTTGAGGTTACTTTTATTGCCTACGTTGATACTTTGTTGGAGATAGCCGATGTACGAGAATTCAACGGTAGCATTGGAGGGAACATTTTCTAGAATGTAGTTTCCGTCCATATCGGTCATAGATCCGATTGTCGTACCTTTCACTACAACGTTTACTCCGATCAGAGGCTCCCCATCTTGTCCTACTACTTGTCCGGTTAGCCGTTTGCGATTTTGGTTGGTGGATGGCAACTCTGTATCTTTCATGGTCTTGTTGGTAAGTACTACGTGATTCTTGACGATCTTATACGTAATATCCGTACCTCTAAAGACATTGTTTAATACTTGTTCTATGGATTCTTCATGGATACTGACATCAACCCGTTTATTCAAATTGATTTGATTGTCATTATAAAAGAATTTATATTCACTTTGGTCTTCAATCGCCTTAAAAACTTCAGTGATAGTTCCTTTTGTGATATTTAAGGATATAATTTGTGCTGATGCCGCTACTGTGTACGGCTGGAAAAAGGTTAAGCACAAACCTAAAAATAATGATTTTTTCAGGGTTCTGTAATTAGTTCTACCGGAACCATTGACATTCCCCGATATGAAATATCAGAGATGGATAAACAAGAGGCTGTGGAAGATAATGATCCTTATTCGATACTTAGTATTTTTGAGATAGAACGAATCACGGAAAATACGATAGAGGAATTACCAGATCAATGTAAATCCATTTTTAAATTGAGTCGTATAAATGGACTCAAGAACCAAGAGATCGCAGATAAATTGGATATCTCCGTCCGTACAGTGGAAACACAGATATATAGAGCCCTTAAGATTTTGAAAAGTAGATTGAAAGATTATCTGGTTTCTTGAAAAAATATAATACAAAAATCTATCAATCTTGTAAGTAGCACATCGTTTTGAAGTGTCATACATATAGAATCGAGAAAAAACAATGAAAGAATATATAAAAAATATAATTGCGGAAAGTCTCAAAGACGAAGTAGATGTTGATAGGGAGTGGGAGCGTTTGCTTTCATCCATAGAGAAAAAAACTATTTCCAAAATGAAAACAAGAAGGCTATTCCTTCAATACATGAAATATGCCGCTGCCGTGGTTTTGGGCATAGGTGTTTCGCTATCAACGTTGTATCTTACGAATCAAGAGAACTTATCGACAGTTGGAAATTATAAATTAGTAACGAGCAAAGGAGAGAAGAGCTATTTGCAATTACCGGATGGTACGAAGGTTTGGCTTAACTCTTGTACGACTTTAGAATATGCGGAGAATTACAGCCATTCCAATCGTGATATCTATTTGGATGGAGAAGCTTATTTTGAAGTCGCGAAGAACAAGGACTTGCCGTTTGTCGTAAAAACAAATGGTATTGATGTGAAAGCGCTCGGTACGGCCTTTAATGTTTCCGCTTATATGGAAGACTCGCAACTAACCACAACCTTGTTCAATGGCAAAGTCGCCGTACAACCTACGTTGACCAAACAAGAGGTCTTACTCGAGCCTAACCAAGTGGCGGTTTATGATAAAAGTAGAAACAAGATAGAAGTAGTACCTTTCGATAAGAAACAGTTCGCTCAATGGAGAGGTGGTTTCTTGTCTTTTGAAATGATGTATCTGCAAGATATAACAAAGTTGTTGGAAAGGAACTATAACGTTGTATTTCGTTATGAAAATCAAGGGATAAAAAAATTAAGGTTTAGCGGTAGTTTCCGTAACAACGAAGATTTATCGGAGATTCTCAATGTGATAAAGACGAATACGGGTATTCGCTATCAAATACTGAAAGATACTATAGTAATCAAATAATAAATCATTGAATTATTAATCTTAAAAACAGTCTTGCTTATGAGAAATGGATGATTTTTAGTGTAATACGGATAAAAACGTAACATTGTTAGATCTTATTATTAATCTTAAATTTATTAATTATGGCTAATCAGATAGGGAGTTCCGGTAGAACGAAGGTAATTGAGGCATTCGTTCTGTATAGCCCTGTATAAATAAGCGTTTAAAGACGTGTGAATATCGATGTTCTCACGCTTTTCCCAGAAGCGGAGGAAGACGTTTTGTAAGATGTCTTTTGCGTCTTCCGGGTCGGGGATAAATTTTCGGCAATGTATATAAAGTTGGAGATAAACAGACTTGAACAGGGTATTAAAGGCGGCTATATCTCCTTGTTTGATCAATTCGATTATTTTATTGTCAGATGCCATTTTATTCCCGTGTATTATTAGAAAGGTGGAGCGTATAGGCTAGGAGAACGTCCCTTGGGCCTATACGCTTACTACCTGTCAATTAATGCTAATCCCTATTATAAGATTTCGTTTGCGGTTTTATTGAAATATTGGATACATTCTTTAATATCCGGTACTGAGTTTTCCCAGTTGTATTCATACTCGATAGAGAATACTCCCTTGAAATTCTGGGATTTGAGTTCTTTCAACATTCCCTTTACATCTAGGATGCCTGTGCCCCAGATCACGTCGTGCTGCTCATTCTCTCCTGCTTTTTTCGGGGCGATATCCTTGAAATGCAAAGAGATGATCCGGCCTTTGAGCTGTTTTAAGCAATCGATCTGGTTTAATCCCTCCCGGCGCCAATGGCCTACGTCGGAACAAGAACCAAGCGATTGACTGCGTCCGGAGATGGCTTTCAACAGGTTCTCAGGTTTCCAGTAGTCGGAAGGCTGCGGGTGATTATGGACGGAGATCTTAATGTTGTATTGCTTGGACAATTTTTCTACCAAGTCCCAGTCACTTAAAGCCGGTTCGCAAGTAATGAATTCTAGGCCCATCGCTTTTGCGAACTTGAACATCTTTTCCCAATCGGATGACTTTTCGGCGACATACACCCCGGCTCCTACGATCTTGATACCTTTGGATGCCGCAAGTTCCTTGATCTCTTTCTGAGTTTGTGCATCGAGGTTAAAATCGAATACTTTATCCCCCCATTTACCGCCAAGCTTATGACCGGGATAAATCTCGATGTATTTCAATCCGAGTTCTTGCGTCTTGTCGAGAGCTTCCGTCAAAGGAAATAGATGGAAACTATAGGATTGCATCCCTAGACGCCATCCGTTCTTCTCGGCCTTCGTTTGCGCTTCGGTTGGAATAGCCAATAGGCAGCAAACGATCGCTATCATTATTTTATAGATATGTCTTATCATATTCGGTTGTTTTTAAAAGGTTTATCTTGGCATATCGGGCAAAGAGAAACCGTTGTTATACGTATGCTTGATCCATTCGTTGGCCATTTCCGCAGCGTTAAACTCGGCGAAGCGACGGTCGAAACGCGGATCTCCGTCAATTACCTTGAAATCATCCACCGTGACGATCTTGATCTTATCGTTCGGGGAGATGTTCGTAAACCGCATGTTCTCTCCATCCCATTGCAACTCACGATGCAAACCTTGCAGTCCGGAGAGGCGAACGGCCAAGACTCCCATCACGACCATCTCGTTGAACGGACCGGAGAACTGGAAGTTGGATGAGGCTTCCGTACGATTTTCCGGGGATTCCTTGCAAGCCCGGATCCAGTCTTGCTCATGGGCATTGGTGGACCATATGTCTCCATTGCCACCTTTCACTCTCGGGATCGTCGGTTTGGGCTGGTTGAAATGTTCCATGTCGGAAACTGGTAATAAGGTCGGGTTCATTCCATAACAACCTGTCATGATCTTTCCTTTCGTTCCGATGAAGATGATACCGCCGTTCTCGTCGCCCATCATCTGCCCGTCTTTCAATTCTTCCGGACGGGGAGGCATCAGACCACCATCGTACCAATAGACTTTCACTTCCGGCATCTTGACATTTCCTTTGGGTGGACGTGCGGGGAATGTATAGGTTACGATCTGTGTGTGAGGAGGGGAGTACAGGTTACTCAAAGTAGAGCTGCCGATTACGCTGGTCGGATATTTTAAGTCGAGTGCCCAATACAACGGGTCCATGATATGGCAAGCCATATCGCCCAAGGCCCCGGTTCCGAAGTCCCACCATCCACGCCAGTTCCAAGGGGTATAGACCGGATTATAAGGCCGCTTTTGAGCCGGGCCGATCCATAAATCCCAATCCAGTGTCTTCGGGCACTTCGGGGTATCGTTCGGCTTCATCAAGCCTTGGGGCCAGATGGGGCGGTCTGTCCAACAATGTACCTCATATACATCGCCGATTACGCCAGACTGTATCCACTCCGCGATCTGCCGGCACCAGTCGAATGAGTTACCTTGGTTACCCATTTGGGTGGCTACCTTATATTTCTTCGCCAGTTTGGTAAGCAAACGTGATTCGTAAACGGAGTGGGTAAGCGGTTTTTGCGTATAGCAATGCTTGCCTAGCGTGATTGCGTGGGCGGTCACGCCGGCATGTGTATGGTCCGGGGTGGCTACCATAATCGCATCGATTGATTTACCCATCTCATCGAACATGACACGCCAGTCTTTAAAGCGTTTAGCCTTCGGATAGTCCTTGAAGGTCTTGTCCGCATAGTGCCAATCTACATCGCATAAAGCTACGATATTCTCCGTGTTCATGTTGGCGAGGTTACGACGTCCCATACCGCCGACACCGATACCCGCGATATTCAGTTTGTCGCTAGGAGCTGTATAACCAAAGGATTTACCGAGCACGGAACCCGGAACGATCGTTAGTCCGGCTGCCGCTACGGCTCCGGTCTTGAGGAAACTTCTTCTCGAAATGTTTTTCATAACTATTAAATTTTAAGAAACGATATTCTATAATGTTTGTAAATGAAGGTTGCGCCAAAGAACCTTGATGCCGCCACCATCATGTATTTGCAACGCGATACGCCCTTGACCGGCTCCGATCTTTTCATCCCGGATGTTTACCATCTCCTCTCCGTTGAGCCAAGTCTGTACATTATCTCCTTGTACCCGGATACGCATCGTGTTCCACTCTCCTTGTTTTAGGATGTTCTCCTTCTCGTCCGGGATCTGTATCAACCATCCTCGTCCGTAGGATTCGTAGATACCGCCCGTGTCAAAGCCTTTGGGGGCGACTTCCACTTGCCATCCGTTTACCTTTACGTCTTTTTCTTCTACAAAGGAACGAATAAATACGCCAGAATTACCATCCGCTTCCTGTTTAAATTCCACGGTAAGGTCAAAATTGTCGTAATATTCCCGGGTGGCTAGATAGCCGTATTGTTTATCCGGGCCACTTTCGCATACTAATAAACCGTCTTTTACATACCATAATTCCGTGCCATATTTATCCCAGTTCGTAATGTCCTCGCCATTGAATAAACGAACCTCTCGTGTCTTGCGGGGAAGTTCCTTGATCTTGATATTACGGAACCATGCGGGATAACCGTGGTCTTGTAAGCAAATCAATCCTTTATGCGCCAATCCGTATTCGGGAGCGTTTGCCCATTTACCGCTGTTTTTACGGGAGAACCAATCATCGGACCAGGCGTCGAACTCTACGGTTTTGTGTCCGTTCATAAAGTAGGTGACATGTCCGTTGTCAAAAATAATCTTAGAGTTATTCCATTCGCCGGCCGGATGTACTTTTATCGTGTTGAAGTCCGGTAAATACATCGCGTAATCCACTCCGCAACGTTGCCAATCTTCCAATGGCTCCGCGAAGTTGATATCATCGATCAATTGATACTCGGGGCCGGTAACGTAGGGAACCGGGAATTGAGGACGTTCTACCACATGATATAGTAAACCGCTATTTCCTCCTTTCGAGATTTTCCAGTCCCACGAAAGCTCGAAATTCTCATAAGCTTTGTCGGTGACGATGTATCCGCTGGCATCGCTACCTTGTCCGTCCGCTTGGATGGTTCCGTTTACAACTTCCCAAGGTCCGGTCAAGGCGGTTCCGTTATAATCCCGCCAGCCATCCAAGGTTTCCCCATCGAATAGAAGTTCCCAGCCTTCCGCTTTCTCTTGTTCGGTCAATGTGTTATGCTTCGTGTTATCACAGGCGATTAAACCGAGAGCAGCTGTCATTGCGAACGATACGATTGTTATTTTCATGTACGTATAGCTTTATTGTTAATACAAATTTGTCGGTGTTTTATATATGAGACAACTCTGGGGCAAGGGATACGTAAGCTCTTTTTCCTTTTTTATTTATTTTAACGGAAGTGTATGGCAATCGGTCATTTATTAGTCGGCAAACGCAGTAGTACTGACTTTGCCAAGTAATATATACTAACATCGCCAACGCAGTATATATTACTTGACCGATGCAGTATATCTGATTTGGCTACATTATATATTATATGATGTAGCCAAATGTTGCTGTATATAGTTATGGTATCAACGACTGAAGCTTTTCTTTACAGAAAATATTACAATAAGCCAGTAATCGAATGCTTTATTTAAAGTATTGACAATCAGTATTGTGAAAATATCATGATGTTTATTCTGAAACACGTACGTGTTTTCAGAAAAAGTTGTACATGTTTTTTAAAATTCATGTACGTGTTTTTCTATAAAATGATAGGGATACAACTATACATGTTTAAAAGTTACAATAACTCTACTTTACAGAACTCTGTTATAAGAGATATCGCCGACATTTATCGGGTGAGCAAGAAAAGGCTAAAATGTGGTAGCAAAAGGTGTTTTGGTATCATAATAAATTTGCTACCACCATTCCATATATCGTACATATGGAATGGTGGTAGCAATAGTAGCAAACGAGAGCAAAAACACTCGTTGGTTTTTACTGGAGTTATTTGATTTGCTTAAACGCTTTTCCGAGCATATCCGTGATGTCGCTGGCGATCATGCTCTCTTCCGAGCGGAAAGCGGCGGCGAGATCACCGGCTGTGCCGTGCAAGAATACTCCGACTACAGCGGCTGTTTCCGGAGAATAGTCTTGCGCCAATAAGCTGAGGATGATACCCGTCAGCACATCTCCGCTCCCTGCGGTAGCCATGCCCGGATTTCCGCAACTATTGAAATAAATGTTTCCTGCCGGAGAACAGATAGCGGTATAAGCACCTTTCAATACGATACAAATCTTATGTTCGGCGGCGAAAGATTGCGCTTTCATCAAACGGTCGTATGAGTTCGTGCTTTCACCCGCTATCCGGTCGAACTCCTTCGGATGGGGAGTGAGGATGCTCCGTGGAGGAATCTTATTGAATAAGTCTTTGTTGGATGCCATTATATTAATAGCGTCCGCATCGATAACGACTGGTTTTGTGCTGGATTGCAGGATACGTTCGATCGCTGCTGCGGATTCTAAATGCTGTCCGAGTCCCGGTCCCATACCAACAGCGGAGTAACTACCTATCTCGGGAACCGTAGAGAAATAATCCGGATTTGCGTCTAAACTTAACATCGCTTCCGGGAAAGCAGTTTGGAAGACCGATTCGCCTCGGGCCGGGATATGCACGGTCAATAGTCCGGCTCCGCTCCGTAAGCATGCCTTCGCGGATAATAGGGCGGCTCCCATTTTCCCTTTGCTTCCGGCGATTAATAAGGCATGTCCGAATGTTCCCTTATGGGCGAAACGTTTGCGAGACTTTAACGAATAGGATATATCTTCTTCCGTAACCAATGAGTAAGGGGAAGCCGTCTCATAAATTGCGTCCGGATGGATTCCGATATCCAGTATTTTCCACTCGCCTACGTATTGCTCATTCTCCGGAAAAAGAAACGCCAGTTTCGGGAAACCGAATGTCAAGGTTAAGCTGGCCTTGATGATCGCTTCCGAGTCATTCTTACGATTATCTTCCCCGAATAAGCCGGAAGGAATATCAATCGCTACGACTTCCGCCTCGGATTGATTGATATAATTGACCATAGCGGCGAAACCTCCTGTGAGAGGACGGTTTAATCCCGAACCGAACAAGCCATCGATCACCACGTCTCGGTCGGTTAGCGTCGGCGGCTCAAAGTCACGGACCACTTCCGTAAATTCGATCCGTTCCATGTCGAGCAGACGCTGCTTGTTTTGCTCACACTCTACGGACAGATGCTCCGTCGGGTTGAATAAATACGTCTCTACCCGGTATGATTCCTCGTTCAAAAGGCGGGCGATGGCCAAAGCGTCGGCTCCGTTATTGCCTTGACCGGCGAAAATCACGATGCGGACCTGCTTGGAGTAGCGCCGGCAAAACTCATGGACGAACGTCGTAGCGGCACGTTCCACTAAGTCGATCGAACTAATTGGCTCGTGTTGAATCGTATATTGGTCGAGCTCCTTTACCTTGTCTGTAGCGAATATCTTAATCATAATTCTAGATGTCTGGGGTTTTATTCTGCTTACAAATGTATAACAAACTTTGGTATGTTGCTACACTTTTTTGTGCATCGCCGAAAAAGTTGTACATTTGTCCCCTCGAAAACCGAAAGATTTATGGACAGAATTCGTCTAAAAGACAAAGAATTTGAACTGTTTATTCCGGAGTCGGATATTCAGGCGGCTATCGCTAAAATGGCCGTTCAGATTAAAGCGGATGTGGAAGGGAAAAATCCTCTATTCGTGGGTGTGCTAAACGGGGCTTTTATGTTTGTCGCCGAGCTGATGCGTGAGCTGGATGTTCCGTATGAGCTGACATTCGCTCGTTATTCCTCGTATCAAGGAACTTCCAGTACGGGCATATTGAATGAGATCATGCCGGTGCAGGCTGATATTTGCGGACGTATGGTGATCTTATTGGAGGATATTATCGATACGGGCTTTACGATGAGCTACGTGATGGAGAAGCTTCGGAGCGAGGGTGCCGCCGATGTAAGATTGGCAACGATGCTTTTCAAGCCGGAATCCTTGAAATGCGAGTTGACTCCGGATTATGTAGGCTTACAGATACCCGCTGATTTTATCGTGGGACATGGTTTGGATTATGATGAGTTGGGCCGTTCATATAAGGATATCTACAAGGTTGTGGAATAAAATAGTATACATTATATATAATAAAGGAACAATAGTATGTTGAACGTGGTTATTTTTGGTGCTCCCGGTTCAGGTAAGGGAACACAAAGTGAATTGATTATTAAAGAATACGGTTTGGATCATATCTCTACTGGCGACGTATTGCGTGGCGAGATGAAGGCTGAGACTGAACTGGGTAAGATCGCTAAGGATTATATCGAGAAGGGACAATTGGTTCCGGACGAGTTGATCGTTGATATGTTGGCGAATGTATTGGATAGCAAGAAGCCGGCTAAGGGCGTAATCTTCGATGGTTTCCCTCGTACGATCCCTCAAGCGAAAGCATTGAAGAAGATGTTGAACGAGCGTGGAACAGACGTTTCCGTTATGTTGAACCTTCAAGTAGAGGAAGAGGAGTTGATCAAGCGTTTATTGGAGCGCGGTAAAGTATCCGGACGTTCTGACGATAACTTGGAGACGATCAAATCCAGACTGGATGTTTACCATACGCAAACAGCTCCTTTGGCAGACTACTATGTAGGTGAAGGCAAGCACGTAGCCATCAAAGGGATGGGAACAATCGAGGAAATCTTCGGTCGTATCAAAGAGGCGGTTAATAACGTAAAATAATTGAAATAAACCAATATGGCTGAATCGAACTTTGTAGATTATGTCAAGATCTATTGCCGCTCAGGAAAGGGTGGAAGAGGATCTTCTCACTTCCGTCGTGAGAAATACATTCCGAAAGGAGGTCCCGACGGGGGCGATGGAGGGAGAGGAGGTCATGTGTATCTCCGTGGTAACCGGAATTACTGGACGCTCCTTCACTTGAAATATGAGCGTCATATCATGGCTACCAATGGAGAGAGTGGTAGCGCGAAGCGTAGCTCGGGTAAAGACGGGGAGGATCGAGTGATCGAGGTTCCTTGTGGTACGGTTGTTTACGACGCTGAGACCGGCGAGTTCATCTGCGATGTTACGGAAGACGGTCAGCAGGTGATGTTGCTGAAAGGCGGTCGTGGCGGTCTGGGTAACTTTAACTTCAAGACGGCCACCAATCAAGCGCCCCGTTATTCGCAACCGGGTGAGCCGGCTTTGGAACGTACGGTGATTCTTCAGTTGAAGTTGCTGGCCGATGTCGGTTTGGTAGGCTTCCCGAACGCGGGTAAATCTACTTTGCTCTCTGTCGTATCTGCCGCTAAGCCGAAAATCGCCAACTATCCTTTTACCACGTTGGAGCCTAATTTGGGCATCGTGAGTTATCGCGATAACCGCTCGTTCGTTATGGCCGATATACCGGGTATTATCGAAGGAGCAAGCGAGGGAAAAGGTTTGGGACTTCGTTTCTTACGTCATATCGAACGTAATTCATTGTTATTGTTCATGGTTCCCGCTGACGCGGATGATATCAAAAAAGAATACGAGATCTTGCACAATGAGTTGGTGAAGTATAATCCGGAATTGCTGGATAAACGCCGTGTACTGGCGATCACCAAGAGCGATATGCTGGATGAGGAATTGATCGAGGCTTTGTCGCAAGACTTGCCGGAGGGAATTCCGTATGTCTTTATATCCTCTATCACGGGACTGGGAATTGTCGAGTTGAAAGACCTTTTATGGAAAGAGCTGAATAAGGAGAATTTCCATGAGGCAGAGCGAATTGTCCATAAGAATATAGATGTAAGTACATTGGAATTTGAGGACGACGACGAATACATCTTCCCTGTGGATGAGGACGAGGATGACCCGGATGAGGAATACGAGGAATACTGGGACGATGATGAAGATACAGGAAAATAAGCAAATAGAAGTGTCGCGGTTCTCCGGGTTAAGCGGATACCGCGACATTTCTCATTTTACGACAACACGTCATGGCGGCGTGAGTACGGGAACATACGCTTCGATGAATCCGGGCGTTTATACCGAGGATGATCCGGGCTTCATCCGGAAGAACTTGGAACTTCTTTCGGATGCGGTTGGGATTTCCCTAGAGAATATGGTTATACCTCATCAGACCCATGAGGATCGAGTATTGGCGATCGATGCGTCTTTCCTTTCGCTGAATGATAAAGAGCGAAAGCTACGTTTGGAAGGCGTGGATGCTTTGGTGACGAATGTTCCGGATGTATGTGTAGCCGTATCTACGGCGGATTGCGTCCCGGTCCTGTTATATGCGCCGGATCGTAAAGTGGTAGCTGCCGTTCATGCGGGTTGGCGGGGTACGGTTTTACGCATAGCTCGTAAGGCGGCAAGCTTGATGATCGAGGCATACGATTGCGATCCCGCTCAATTGATTGCCGGAATAGGTCTCTCTATCAGTCAAGCTGCATTTGAGGTGGGAGAGGAGGTCGTAAAAGCTTTTCAAGCGGCGGGCTTCCCGATGGAGCGGATTCTTCGACGTAATGCGGAGACTCGAAAAGCGCATATCGACCTGTGGGAAACCAACCGTTTACAATTGTTGGAGGCAGGATTGCTCTCCGAGCATATAGAGATCGCCGGTATCTGTACTTATATGCGGCATGAGGATTATTTCTCCGCTCGTCGCCTCGGTGTCAAAAGCGGTCGGATTCTTACCGGGATATGCTTGAAAAAATCTTAGTTATATGGGTTTAAACTTATAATAGACATGATTTCAATCACTCTTTCATCTGAGATATCGGAGGCTTGCCCCGATCTTCACGTGTTGGCTATCGCTTGCCAAGTAAAGAACACGGAGCCCGACGAACGCCTTTGGGAAGAAATAGCCCGTGTTGAGGAAGATATCCGTTCTACTAGTAAAATAGAGGATATTAATAAGTGGACCCCTATTTTCGCTACCCGTCAGGCCTATAAGCGTCTGGGGAAAGATCCGAACCGGTATCGCCCTTCCGCCGAGGCGTTAAGACGACGGATACTTCGTGGGCTTCCTTTATATAAGATAGATACCTTGGTGGATATCGTCAATCTGGTTTCTATCCGTAGCGGTTATTCTATCGGGGGATTTGACGCGGATAAGATTGTCGGCGGCTTGGAGCTGGGTGTCGGAAAAGAGGGAGAGGTTTATCATGGTATCGGACGTGGTGAATTGAATATCGCCGGTCTTCCAGTCTACAGGGATGGAGTAGCGGGTGTCGGAACGCCTACCAGCGATGAGGAACGTACCAAGATTGAAATGTCGACCACTTCATTGTTAATGATTCTGAATGGTTATTCCGGTAAGGAGGGCTTATTGGAAGCGGGTGGTTACTCGGTTGACTTATTAAAAAGATATGTCTCAGCGGTAAACGTGGAAGCGGAACTGATATGCCGAGAAAACAGAGGGAAAATAACGTTATAACCGTGTTAATATTGTTTACAAAGCGAAAAATGTCCATTTTTTATGCTAAAAAACATCTATAATCTTTTGTTTTAATCATTTAATCTATAAATTTGTCCCCAGTAATCAAATGTTATCATAAAATGATTGAATTAATTGGTACAAACGCCGGCCTTGTATGGAACGTTTTAAATGAAGGCGGTAAAATGAGTTTTAAGGCAGTGAAGAAAGCCACGAAGATTAAAGCGGAAAAAGATATGTACGCCGCTTTCGGTTGGTTGGCAAAAGAAGGTAAATTGGCTTTCGAGGAGATTGAAGGTGAAATGTATGTTTCTTTAGTGTAAACAAGAGGAACGTTTACAAGAATTAGGGAGGGCTGTTCGATTTTTTTGGACGGCCTTTTTATTTGTCCATACGTTTTCTGTCAAAATAATTAAGTCTACAGTTGGTTAATTCAATTCAAAAACTTACTTTTGTGTAGAATTTGGTGTGAAATGACCGAAGATCATAAGAGATTGTTAGCTGTATTTGAGGTTAGAGTTCGTGATTTGATGGCGTTATGCGATCAGCAGAAACGTAGAATTGACGAACTTACAGCTGCTTTGAGCCTTAAAGACGAGGAGTTGCGGCAGGCGAAGGATATGATTGAAGGATTGAATGCCAAATGTGATAACATGCTGACGGCGCGAATTGTTTCCACGAACGAGGAAGAGATGAAGAACGCCCGGATGCGGTTATCAAAATTAGTGCGGGAAGTAGACAAGTGCATCGCACTTTTAAATGAATAGAAGCGATGGACGAAGAATTTCTTATAAATATAGTGATAGCCGGAAAGAAATATCCGCTTACGATCAAACGTCATGAGGAAGAGTTGGCACGTGCCGCCGCTGATCAGATCAACAGCAAGATTCTTCAATACAGGCAGCATTTCGCGGTCGAGGTGGATACGAAAGATTTGTTAGCCATGGTGGCTTTTCAACTCTCGATGCATAATCTGGAGTTGGAAAAACGGAATGATACAAATCCTTTTACGGATAAGATACAGGAGCTTACAACCGAGTTGGAAGGATATCTGAAGAAATAACATACATATTGTAAGAAGAGAGTTTCCGCACTGCTTTGCACGGTGAGACCGTGTGATGGTAGTGCTTTTTTTGTATATAAATAAATGAATCTTAAATTATTAGTTAAATGGTTGGAATGTATATAATCATACCGATAGTAACCTTCATCATTGGTGGGTTGCTTGCGTGGCTGGGCATGCGTTTCCTTCTGAAGTCGAAGTATGACTCCGTGCTTCAAGAGGCGGAGAAGGAGGCCGAGGTGATAAAGAAGAACAAGATGCTGGAAGTAAAGGAGAAGTTTCTTCATTTGAAAGCGGACTTGGAAAAACAGGTATCACAGCGTAACGCTAAGATCCAGTCTGTCGAGACTAAATTGAAACAAAGAGAACTGACGATGAATCAACGTCAGGAAGAGTTACAGCGTAGGAATAACGAGGTAGAGGCTGTAAAGGAGAATTTATCTTCTCAGTTGGAGTTGGTGGAGAAGAAGAAGCAAGATTTGGATAAACTTCATCAGAAGGAAGTGGAGCATTTGGAGGCTATCTCCGGGTTATCCGCCGAGGAAGCCAAAGAGCGTTTGATCGAGTCCTTAAAGGATGAGGCAAAGACGCAAGCCGCTTCTTACATCAACGAGATCGTCGAGGAGGCGAAGATGACCGCTAATAAGGAGGCGAAGAAGATCGTGATCCAGTCTATCCAACGGGTAGCGACGGAGACGGCTATCGAGAACTCTATTACCGTGTTCCATATTGAATCGGACGAGATCAAAGGACGTATCATCGGCCGTGAGGGACGTAATATCCGTGCTTTGGAGGCCGCTACCGGTATTGAGATCGTGGTGGATGATACGCCTGAGGCTATCGTTCTTTCTGGATTCGATCCGGTTCGCCGTGAGATCGCTCGTTTGGCCTTGCATCAATTGGTACAGGACGGACGTATCCATCCGGCTCGTATCGAGGAGGTGGTAACGAAGGTGAAGAAGCAAGTGGAAGACGAGGTCGTAGAGACTGGTAAGCGTACCGTGATCGATTTGGGAGTGCACGGTTTGCATCCGGAATTAATCCGTATGATCGGTAAGATGAAGTATCGCTCTTCTTATGGACAGAACTTATTGCAGCATGCTCGTGAGACGGCCAACCTTTGTGCCGTGATGGCTTCTGAGTTGGGCTTGAACCCGAAGAAAGCGAAACGTGCCGGATTGTTGCATGATATTGGTAAAGTGCCCGATGATGAGCCGGAATTGCCGCACGCTATCTTGGGTATGAAGCTTTGCGAGAAATATAAGGAGAAACCGGATATTTGCAACGCCGTAGGCGCTCACCACGATGAGGTGGAGATGCAGACGCTGTTGGCTCCGATCGTACAGGTTTGCGACGCTATTTCAGGTGCTCGTCCGGGAGCACGTCGTGAGATCGTAGAGGCTTATATCAAGCGTTTGAATGATTTGGAACAATTGGCTTTATCGTATCCGGGTGTTGTCAAGACTTACGCTATTCAAGCGGGTAGAGAGTTGCGCGTAATCGTTGGTGCTGATAAGATTGACGATAAGGACACTGAGAACTTGTCCGCTGAGATCGCTAAGAAGATTCAGGATGAGATGACTTATCCGGGACAGGTTAAGATCACGGTGATCCGTGAGACTCGTGCGGTAAGCTACGCTAAGTAGTAAAGTTGCTTTGAGAGATATAAACAAAAGGCCGGCTTGTGTAAGTCGGCCTTTTGCGTTTTTATAGAAGATATACTTTGTATGCCACCGGATATATACTGCAAGCGCTATCGGATATATACTGCATGGACAGAGTAGGTAGTACTTCCTTTAATTTCCGGCTCGAAGACAGGCGATGAAGGGACGTTATCGTTTACCCAGATCATCGTATAAAGTTTGCAATAAGACTTTTCCTTTCTCCAAGCGGGCCTCGTTTCCGCTTTGGGGTTCTTCCACTAAGATCTTGTTCCCTTCATTGTCGTATACGGAAACACCGGATTCGTCTATAAAGCCAAATCCATTATTGAATGTATAGAAGGCATAATGCGGGACGCAAGGGTTCAAGATATCTTTGCTGAATGAGAACTCATCCGTGGGGAGACCCATTTGATTTAATAAGGTGGCCGCTAAATCCGTTTGGTTTGCGTACGTATCGATCACTTTAGGTTCGGCGATCGCTCCGCCTAACCATAACATGGGTATGTGGAAACGCAGAGGACCGTACTCCTGCATGTCTTCAGGATAACGGTATCCATGGTCAGAGACTAGGATGACTACCGTGTTTTTCCACGCCGGTAGCTCCTTGAACTTGTCGATGAAATTACCGATGCAGCTATCCGTAAAGGCGACGGAGTTTAGATAGGGATGCTCCAAATGATGAAACGGAACCTCGAACGGCTCATGGCTACTTAGTGTCAGAAATGTACTTAACCAAGGTGTGCCATCGACAGGTCTTTGCTTGATATCCTCATAAAGATGGGAGAAAGTAATATCGTCGTTTGCTCCCCATTTACTCAGGCGGCTGCTTAAGGGAAAATCACGGTCTGCTGTTATCTTGCTGTAGCCGGAACTATAGAAATAACTTTGCATATTCGTGAAATTGATATCACCTCCATAGAGCATATCTGCCGTATATCCTTCTTTGTTAAGACTCTTTGCGATAGATGGAAGGGTCTGGCTTTTCACCGGATACTTCATGATGGAGGTGGTGGGTTGGGCTAAATAGCCGTTCAATACGGAGACTAAGCCTCGGTCGGTACGGAACGAGTTGGCATATAGGTTCGTGAATAATACACCCTCTTTGCTCAGCCGATTCAAGTTCGGCGTAATTCCCGGCTCACCGCCAACAGCCTCGATAGCATTTGCCGTGAAACTCTCCATGATGATAATGAGAATATTGGGACGAGTCGTTGTCAATAGCTTGACAGGCTCTGTAGGTATGGAATCTCCCGGGCATAAGGAGTCTTGGGCTTGAATGAGCGTATCGAATAAGGCTTTCCGCTTTTCCTCCGGGTAGAAATCGAATTGCGAGGCAAAATCCTGTTGCTTACTCAATGAGGCTATCAGACTGAAACACGGGTTGATCGCCGAATGATTCAAGAACTGGTTCTGGCTGAAATAAACCATGCCGACATTTGCCGTAGACGTAGTTACGCCTCCCCGGATTGGAATAAACAATATTCCTCCTGCTAAGAGGATGGCGAAAGTACTTCCCAATTGTTCCAATCCCGTAGGTGGAAAGCTAGGCTTTACTGGCGCGAACCGGAGGATGAAGGTGAACCAAGCATAGATACCTAGCGCATATGCCACGAATACCAATAATTGGATAAAGAACAATCCCAACGGAACACTCGCCATCGCATCGGCAGGCGATTGGAGGTAGAAGAATAAAGTAGCGTCCAACCTGAATCCCCAAAAGCTGTATAAAGCCACATCTACGGAGAAGATTGCCGATACCAGAATTCCCATGATCAAGAAGTACCCTTTCAATACCTTCTTCAACCAAGCGCCCGGAAGCCAAACTGATGCTAGAGTCAATAGGAGAGGGATGGCGGTAAGGTATCCCGCTATCGTGCAATCCAGCTTCAGCCCATGAAGCATAACCTGTAGGAAGTCCGTGAAGGTACAAGTCTCGGACAACGCATGCTGATAAAACATAAATACCGGTTTTTGAATAACAAAAACCGGTAGCCATGCGATAAAAACGATTAGTATGAATAATAATCTTTTTTTCATTTCGAATATAACTTTTCCCGTAACTCCGCGATAGCCGGATCTGTGATGTAATCATCGTAATCCATCATCTTATCGATGATACCGTTAGGAGTCAGCTCGATGATACGGTTCGATACAGTCTGTATGAACTCGTGGTCATGACTGGAGAACAGGATATTTCCCTTGAATGTCTTCAACGTATTATTGAAGGCTTGGATGGATTCCAAGTCCAAGTGGTTGGTCGGAGTATCCAAGATCAAGCAGTTGGCGTCGGTGAGCATCATACGTGAGATCATACAACGCATCTTCTCACCTCCGGAAAGTACGCTTACCTTTTTCATAAGCTCCTCGCCCGAGAACAACATACGTCCGAGGAAGCCTTTCAAGAATACCTCGTTAGTATCCGGCGAGAACTGGCATAACCAATCGAGCAGGTTGATATCTGTATTGAAATATTTGGAGTTATCGAGAGGAAGATAAGAGGTCGTGATCGTCTGTCCCCATTGATACGTACCGGCATCCGCTTTCTCCTCACCGTTGATGATCTGGAACAAGGCGGTCATGGCACGAGGGTCGTGACTGATAAATACGATCTTGTCATCCTTCTCCACGAAGAAGTTCAAGTCCTTGAACAATACCTGTCCGTCGATACTCTTCGACAATCCTTTCACCTCTAGGATCTGGTTGCCCGGTTCGCGGTTAGGCGTGAACAAGATTCCCGGATAGCGGCGTGAGGATGGTTTGATCTCCTCGATATTCAGTTTCTCCAACATCTTCTTGCGGCTGGTAGTCTGCTTGGACTTCGCTACGTTGGCGCTGAAACGGCGGATAAATTCTTCCAACTCTTTCTTCTTCTCCTCGGCCTTCTTATTCTGGTTCTGCTGCTGACGAAGGGCTAGCTGGCTGGACTCGTACCAGAAGCTGTAGTTTCCGGCGAATAATTGTAATTTACCAAAGTCGATATCCACGGTATGCGTACAAACGGAGTCGAGGAAGTGACGGTCGTGGCTAACAACCAATACGGTATGCTCGAAATTAGAGAGATAATTCTCCAACCAAGAAACCGTCTCAAGGTCCAAGTCGTTCGTCGGCTCATCCAATAATAGGTTATCGGGCTGTCCGAACAAGGCACGGGCCAATAAGACACGTACTTTCTGCTTACCGCTCAAGTCCTTCATATACATATAATGCAAATCCTCCTTGATGCCTAGTCCGCTCAATAGGTTGGCGGCGTCGCTCTCTGCGTTCCAGCCTTCCATCTCTGCGAATTTCTCTTCCAGTTCCGATACGCGGATACCGTCGGCGTCGCTGAAATCAGGTTTCTCGTAAAGGGCGTTTTTCTCGCTCATCACCTCCCATAAGGTCGTGTGCCCCATCAATACGGTATCCATTACCGTATATTCATCGAACGCGAAGTGATCTTGGCTCAATACGGAAAGGCGTTCGCCCGGTCCTAGGTTAACGCTACCTCTGGTGGGGTCCAATTGCTTGCTGATTACACGGAGAAACGTAGATTTTCCGGCCCCGTTAGCACCGATAATACCGTAGCAATTGCCCGGTGTAAACTTCATGTTCACGTCCTGAAAAAGGATGCGTTTTCCAAACTGTACGTCCAGATTGTTAACTGTTATCATATTTCGTATACCTATTAAATTTCGATTGAGGACGCAAAGGTACGAAAAATATTGTTTATCTTTGCATTATACATTTATATCCAGCTATGTCATGAAAAAGCAATCTGTCATATCTCTTCTCCGGAAAGCGAAGCAGCCTTTGTTTCAGAATTGTGGGGTGAAGCAGTTGGGGCTTTTTGGCTCTACTGTTCGTGAAAGCAATACGGAAAGCAGTGATGTGGATATATTGATAGACTTTGAGGATGATAAGGAGACTTATTCCAATTTCCTTACGGCTTGCGAGATGTTAGAAAGGCTTTTTGATAGATTGAAAGTGGATATAGTCACTCGTAAGGGGCTAAGTCCTTTTATAAGTCAGCAGATATTAAAAGAGGTAGAGTATGTGTAAGACGCCTATTGCTTATTTGCGTCAATTAGATAGGAATAATATCTTTCTGCTGACACTCCCTTTTGACGGGAAGCCTCAGATAGAGCGACCGCGAGGGTGAAAAAGCCGGATTAAGCCGGGTTTTGGGGGTGAAATGGCGATAACTGTTGCTTGCTGATGGGCATTGTAAGCTGCTTACGACACCGTTGTTAGTTGTTTTCGATCCAATTGTCAGTCGCTTTCGATCCCGATTCCAGTTGTTTTCGGATGAAAAGTCTATTGTTTCCGGATAAAAAGTCGGCTTTTTCCTTGTTCGGGGTTGCTTAAAGCGGCGAGTTTTCTCTGTAATAAAAGCCCGAAAAACGATATGTTATTGGTAGATAACCGATTGCTGATTTTTATTCTCGAATTTGAAAGCCGGCTGTACTTTGGCCCGAAATATTCGATTCTCCGAGGCTTTAGGATACAAAATGTCAGAATGTCAAACGTGTCAAGAAGGGATCACTATTTTGACTACTGGCCAATCCTCTGGCTGTAATACGCTATCAATAGAGAGGGATTTGTGAACCGTGGGATCTCCTTTATCCCAAGTGATATAAAGATCGAAGGTTATCTCTGTTTGCCGGGATTCATCCCAATGTATTATAAAAGACTCCGACTTGAAGTTTTCAGTGGGGCTGAACTCTCCGAATGTCAATCCATATCTCCAAAGTTGGAATTTGCCCTCTTCGTCATAGCTTCCTAACGGCTGAAACCTCAAGCCAAGAGGGATCGGCATATTAAATTTAGTCTCAATCCGGTGTTGCGGAAGTAATTGGTAGTTTTTGTTGTTGTAAGTGACATGCCATTTCGAGCTATCCGTTAGGATGTTATTTACGTTTGTAGAGTCTAGTAGGTCGTTTCCTTGCGTATCGGTTACGCTGAATTTGACAGAGTAGTTTACGAAATCCCATATTACGTCATTGTCGGGTTCCTCTTTCGAAATATCTCCGGGGGTATCTTTGTCACAGGAAAGGAAAAGAGTACTGATCACCGCAAAATAGAAAAGGAAAGCCTTAAGTCTCATGATTTACTGTTTTTGTAGGTTACACTTGTTACAAAGGAAATCTTTTTATCTGAATAATAAGGCTGGATTGGAAATAAATATCTACTTTTGTGCTCTAAAACATTAAAGTAAACGAAAATAGAAAGATGGCTGCAACGAAACGAATGAAACGGGCCTTGGTCTCTGTGTTTCACAAAGACGGGCTGGACGAAATCCTAAAGAAATTGCATAGCGAGGGTGTGAGCTTTGTATCAACAGGTGGTACTCAATCATTTATCGAGTCATTGGGTTTGCCTTGTGATGCGGTGGAGGACTTGACTTCTTATCCGTCTATTTTGGGCGGTCGTGTGAAGACGCTTCATCCGAAGGTATTCGGTGGTATCTTGGCTCGCCGTGAGAACGAGAATGACCAGAAACAATTAGCTGAATATGAGATCCCGGAGATTGACTTGGTTATCGTTGACCTATATCCTTTCGAGGAGACTGTCGCTTCCGGCGCTGACGAACAAGCGATTATTGAGAAAATAGATATAGGCGGTATCTCTTTGATACGTGCCGCCGCGAAGAACTTCAAGGATGTGGTAATCGTAGCTTCCAAGGCTCAATACCAGCCGTTGATGGATCTTTTGAACGAGAAGGGCGCTGAGACAAGCATCGAGGATCGTAAATGGTTCGCCAAAGAGGCGTTCGCCGTTTCCTCGGGTTACGACTCCGCTATCTTCAATTATTTTGATGGCCGCGAAGGCTCCCATTTCCGTGCAACGGTAGATAGTCCGATGCATTTGCGTTATGGCGAGAATCCTCATCAAGCCGCTAAGTTCTATGGTAAGTTTAACGATATGTTCGACCAAATCCATGGAAAAGAGATTTCTTACAACAACTTATTGGATATCGACGCTGCCGTGAACTTGATCGATGAGTTCGACGAGCTGACGTTCGCTATCTTGAAACATAATAACGCTTGCGGTATCGCTTCCCGCGGTAATGTGGTTGAGGCTTGGAAAGAGGCTTTGGCCGGTGACCCGGTTTCCGCTTTCGGTGGCATCTTGATCACGAATACTACGATTAACAAGGAAGTGGCCGAGGAGATCCATAAGATCTTCTTCGAGGTGATTATCGCCCCGGCTTACGACGCTGACGCGTTGGAGGTACTTCAACAGAAGAAGAACCGTATCATCTTGATCCGTAAGGATTGCAAGACTTGCCCGATGCAGTTCCGTTCTTTATTGAATGGTGTCTTGATGCAGGAGAAGGACTTGAGCATCCAAGGTAAGGCGGATTTGGAGCCTATGACGGATAAGCAGCCGACTGCCTCGGAGGTTGAGGACCTGTTGTTCGCCAACAAGATCGTGAAGAACAGCAAGTCTAACGCGATCACCTTGGTGAAGAACAAGCAGCTTTGCGCTAGCGGTATCGGGCAGACCTCTCGTGTGGACTCTTTGAGACAAGCCATAGAGAAGGCTAAATCATTCGGCTTCGACTTGAATGGCGCCGTGATGGCTTCCGACGCTTTCTTCCCGTTCCCCGATTGCGTTGAGATCGCGGATCAAGCCGGTATCACGGCCGTAATCCAGCCGGGAGGCTCTATCAATGATAAGTTGTCTGTCGAGTACTGTAACCAACATGGTTTGGCTATGGTGAAGACAGGTGTTCGTCATTTTAAACATTAATAATAAGACTAATGGGATTGTTTTCTTTCACACAAGAAGTTGCCATAGATTTGGGTACCGCTAATACCATTATCACGTGTAATGATAAGATGGTGGTAGACGAACCTTCGGTGATTGCTTTGGATGCTCGCTCGGACAAGGTGCTGGCTGTCGGTAAGGTGGCCCGTGAGATGTACGAGAAGACGCATCCGAATATTCGTACCGTACGACCGCTTCGTGAGGGAGTTATCGCGGATTTCTACGCTGCCGAGCAAATGATTCGCGGCTTTATCAAGATGGCGAGCGGAAGGAAGCGCTGGTTCGCTCCGTCCTTACGTATGGTGATCGGTATCCCTTCTGGTAGTACGGAGGTAGAGATACGTGCCGTGCGAGACTCTGCCGAGCATGCCGGTGGACGTGATGTGTACATGGTTTTTGAGCCGATGGCTGCCGCTATTGGTGTCGGTATAGATGTCTTGGCTCCCGAGGGCAATATGATCGTGGATATAGGTGGTGGTACAACCGAGATCGCCGTTATCTCCTTGGGTGGTATCGTGTCGAATAAATCAATCCGTATGGCGGGCGACGATTTAACGGCTGATATCGTGGAGTATATGCGTCGCCAACACAACGTGAAGGTGAGTGAGCGTATGGCCGAGCGTATCAAGATCAACGTGGGTTCCGCGCTTACGGTATTGGAGGACGCTCCGGAGGATTACGTGGTTCACGGCCCGAATCAGATGACTGCCTTACCGATGGAGGTACCCGTCTCTTATCAGGAGATCGCCCACTGTTTGGATAAGTCTATCTCGAAGATCGAGGCGGCTATCTTGAGTGCCTTGGAGCAAACCCCTCCCGAGTTATATGCCGATATCGTGAAAAACGGTATCTATTTGGCTGGCGGTGGCGCTATGCTTCGCGGTTTGGATAAGCGCTTGCGGGATAAGATGAATATCCAGTTCCATATCGCCGAGGATCCGTTGCATGCCGTGGCGAAAGGTACGGGAGTCGCTTTGAAGAATATTGAGAAGTTTAATTTCTTAATCCGATAAGAGTAAATAATTGGGAATTGAGAATTGAAAGTTGAAAATTAGCGAGCCGATAGGTTTAGTTCTTTTCAATTTTCAATTCTCAACTTTCAGTTTTCAATTCCTATGCGTAAGTTACTAGAATTCCTGATCGGGAAGAGGCATTGGTTTTTGTTCATTCTGCTTGAGGCTGTTTCGTTGATGTTGGTCTATCGTAATAACGCGTACCAACGGAATATTATATTCAGCTCAGCGAATGTCGTGACAGGATATATCGCCTCTATCTCCGGATCTGTCACTTCTTATCTGAATCTTCGGGATATCAATAAGGAGTTATTGGAGCGTAACGGACAGTTGGAATTGCAAATGCTGGATCTGCAAGATCAGTTAGATGCGCTGATCGCGGATACGGTTAGTTTTAAGGGATTCGCGCCGGATTCGACGGAGCGATTTCCTTATTCGTTTGTCGTGGCGGATGTAGTGAACAACAGTGTCACGCATTTGTCTAATTATATTACCGTGGATAAAGGGAAGCTGGACGGGATCATGCCCGATATGGGAGTTGTCTCGGAGCGGGGTGTGGTTGGTATCGTATCGACCGTTTCCGATCATTTCTCCGTGATCATCCCGTTGCTGAATCCTAAGTTCCGGTTGAGTTGTAAGGTATTAGGTAGTAGTTATTTCGGGTCATTAAGCTGGAATGGACGCAATACGCTGTATGCCAACCTAGATGAGTTGCCGCGCCATGTGGAGTTCCAGAAAGGCGATACGATCGTGACGAGCGGTTACTCCGCCGTATTCCCCTCGGGTATTATCGTAGGTACGGTCGCTGATTTCGAGAAACAACACGATGATAATTTCTATTCATTACAGGTCGAGCTGGCGACGGATTTTCAAGCGTTGAACAACGTGCGTATTATCAAGAACTTCCGTCAAGCGGAGCAAATGGGTGTAGAACAAGAGGCGAAAAGAAATGATTAATAATTTACTGCGTGGTTTCATATATTTCGTGGTGTTTGTGTTGATTCAGGTCTTGATCTTGAACAACATTCATTTCTTGCGGATCGCTACCCCGTTTCTGTATCTCTATTTCATTATTAAGATGCCGGTCGGTAGCTCACGGACGCAAGTCGTTTTCTTCTCCTTCATAGCCGGGGTGGTTATCGATACGTTCAGTAATACACCGGGTATGCATGCGGCCGCCTGTACGTTGGCCGGTTTTTGCCGGGAGCCATTAATACGTGTGTTTATGGGGAAAGACCTGCCGGAAGGTATTTATCCGTCTTATAAGACCTTTGGTTTCGGAGGCTTTTTCCGGTATGTGTTATCGTTTGTGTTGATACAGCATACGACTCTTTTTGTGATTGAGTCGTTGACTTTATTTGACCCCTTGTTTCTGGTTGTCCGTATCCTCTCGAGCGTGGTGATGACAACCTTATTGATTTGTACGGTAGAAGCATTCAATATAGAGTCTCAGAAAAGTGGAGAATAATACCAAGTATGAGTTTGAGAACAGGCGCTATGTCTTAGGTGGGGCGGTGATCCTGTTGGTTATCATCTTTATTATCCGTTTGTTCATCCTTCAGGTGGTCGACAACGATTATAAAGCTTGGGCGGATAGTAACGCTTTCTTGAAAAAGACCTTATATCCTTCCCGAGGCATGATGTACGACCGTAATGGTAAATTATTGGTATATAACCAGCCCGCTTACGACGTGATGCTTATCATGCGTGAGATACAGCCTTTCGATACCCTCGATTTCTGCGATGTGCTGGGCATCACGAAAGAGCAGTTCCTCAAACGTATAGCGGATATTAAGAACCGGCGGTTAAATCCCGGTTATTCTTCTTATGTCCCTCAAGTATTTATGAATCAGCTTTCCGCGCAAGAATATGGTGTGTTGCAGGAGAAGTTGTATAAATTCCCCGGCTTCTATATCCAGAATCGTACGATCCGCCAATACGAGTATCCCAATGCCGCTCTTGTGCTGGGAAATATCGGCGAGGTCAACCGGAAAGATATAGAGAATGACGCTTATTATACGCAAGGCGATTACTCCGGCAGGACCGGGATCGAACAATCGTACGAGGAATATTTGCGGGGCGTGAAGGGTGTCGAGATCCTGTTGCGTGACGCTCACGGACGTATCAAGGGGCGATACGAGGAAGGCCTGCACGATATCCAGCCGGAGTCCGGCAAGAACTTGAAATTATCCTTGGATATGGACTTGCAGGCCTATGGAGAGAAGTTGATGCGGAATAAATTAGGGGGTATCGTGATGATAGAGCCGGAGACGGGGGAGGTGCTTTGTATGGTTTCCGCTCCAACGTATGATCCGAGTATCTTGATCGGGCGTCAGCGGGGAAAGAACTACGTGGCTTTGCAGAAGGACCCGTTGAAACCTCTGTTCAACCGTCCGCTCATGGCGCAATATCCTCCCGGATCTACTTTTAAACCGACCCAAGGTTTGATCTTCTTGCAAGAAGGGGTGATTACTCCGGAAACTCAATATACCTGTGCGCATGGATATACCTTCCGGGGAGGTAAGCCGGCTTGTCACGGGCATCCGTCTCCGCTGAATCTGGTCGGGGCGTTGGCGACCTCTTGCAACTCTTTTTTCCCTTGGGGACTGCATGATATGATCGATAGCCGGAAGCGATATCCTTCGGTACAGGAGGCTTTTGAGATCTGGAAGAACCATATGGTTTCTATGGGGTATGGCTATAAGCTGGGAATCGATCTCCCGGGGGAGAAGCGAGGGTTCATCCCGAATAGTAAGTTTTACGATAAGATATACCGGGGACGTTGGAATTCCAGTACGATTATCTCGATCGCTATCGGTCAGGGTGAGATATTGGCTACGCCTTTGCAAATCTGTAATTTGGCGGCTACTGTCGCTAACCGGGGATATTATGTCACTCCGCATGTCGTGAAAGAGATCCAAGATACTCCGCTGGATACGTTATATACGAAGAAGCATTATACCTCGGTGGATACGCATTATTATAGTTATATTGCCGAGGGTATGCGAGGAGCTGTTACGGGAACCGCTTATGGTGGAACCTGCCGTGGGGCGGCTTTACCGGATATCGAGGTTTGTGGAAAGACGGGAACCGCGGAAAATCCGCATGGTAAGGACCATTCTATCTTTATGGGATTCGCCCCTTATCAGAACTCCAAGGTCGCGATTGCCGTGTTTGTGGAAAACGCCGGATTCGGTGCTACCTATGCGGTGCCTATCGGTAAATTGATGTTGGAGAAATATTTGAAAGGAGAAATATCCGAGGCAAACAAGGCGACGGAGGAATATATTATGAATGCCGTAATATTACCGAACAATGCGCTATAGGAAAACGGAAATATGGAAGTCGGTCGACTGGGTTACCATTTTGTTGTACTTGATTATGGTAATCGCCGGTTGGTTTAGTATTTGTGGGGCGAGCTACGAGTTTGATAACGTTGGCTTGTTCGACCCGTCGGGCCGTCCGGGTATGCAGATGATTTGGATCGGTACCTCACTCGCCCTTATTTTTGTCATATTGATGTTGGAGAGTGACTTCTTCGATATATTCGCCTATCTGATCTATGTGTGCGTGATCGTATTGTTGATCGCCACTATATTTTTAGCACCTAATATCAAGGGATCGCATTCTTGGCTCGTATTGGGACCTATCCGTTTGCAACCAGCGGAGTTGGCTAAGTTCGCTACCGCTTTGGCCGTGGCGAAGTTTATGAATGGCTATGGCTTTAAGCTAACGACGGTCAAGAATTTCTCAATCACTTTGTTCTTGATCTTCTTGCCGATGGTTTGTATTCTTTTGCAGAAAGAGACGGGGTCGGCATTGGTTTACTTGGCATTCTTCCTGATGTTATACCGGGAAGGAATGACTGGATATATTTTGTTGATAGGAGTTTGTGCGGTCGTCTTTTTCGTTACGGGAATGAAATATTCAGAGGTGATGGTGGGTATTACCCCATTGGGTGAATTAATCGTCTCTTGCCTTGTCTTATTAATAACCCTGGGATTAGTTGGGAGTGTCCGTAAGGATTATATAAGCGTTAAGATCATGCTTGGGGGAATTGCTTCGACACTTTTGATCGGGTATGTCGTTTCTTTGTTTGTCCCGGTAAACTTCGCTTGGATATCGATAGGCTTGGTAGGAGCCGCGTCAATCTATTTATTCTATTTATCCATTCGAAACTGGGTATGGCATTATGCGTTAATCGCTCTGTTCGCTTTAGGTTCTATCGGTTTCCTATTTTCTGTGGATTATGTGTTTAATGACATATTGGAACCTCACCAACAAATTCGTATTAAAGTCTCTTTAGGCTTGGAGGATGATCCTAGCGGGGCGGGGTATAATGTGAATCAATCCAAGATCGCTATCGGTTCCGGAGGATTATCCGGAAAAGGATTCTTGAATGGGACGCAGACCAAATTGAAGTATGTGCCGGAACAGGATACGGATTTTATCTTTTGTACGGTAGGCGAGGAGCAAGGCTTTTTGGGAGCCTCTGCCGTATTGATCGTATTCGGACTTTTTATTCTTCGTCTGATTGTATTGGCGGAGCGGCAAGATAATGCTTTCGGGCGAGTCTATGGCTATAGCGTAGCCTCCATATTCTTTTTCCATCTGGCGATTAATGTCGGCATGGTGACGGGATTGACTCCGGTTATCGGCATTCCCTTGCCTTTCTTTAGCTATGGAGGTTCCTCGCTCTGGGGATTTACGATCTTATTGTTTATTTTTCTTCGTTTGGACGCTTCCCGGAAGGAGCGTTAGTGGAAGAAGGTAAGACCCGTAAGCCGATTTCCTGAATGCCCGGAAGTTGGTCGTTACGCATCCCCTGCCGGAAGCTAAAGGTATATTGCCCTTTAACGGGAAAATAGTAAGCGGACCGTATCGGGAAACTGGATTGAAACAGGGAGATCCCGTGCCCATACCATTTCCCAAACTCATCCGCTAACATACATTCGATCGTATCCCTTTTTAAAGGACCTATCGGAAGTTCCTCGCTGCAAAATACCCATAGGTTCTGATACGGATACATATTATTGTTCCGTACTTCCAAGGTTAGGTCGTACGGAACCGATATATCCTCAATCAAGAAAGTGAAATAGTACTCCTTATCCTTCTCCCACGAGGTGTTTTGGATAGCTTGATACTGATCGTATACAGCTTCATTCTCGCAAGAGAAGCATAAGAAGCACGTTACACAGGCGGCAATGAACTTTTTAAGCCTCAGGCTTTGTCTCTGGCCTATTCTCCGTTTTATCAGGTCTGGCCTGTTTGATCGGTTGCTGAGGTTTGTCATTATTCGCAGGCTTGTCATTGTTGGATTGCTTATCGTTATTAGCTCTCGGCCTTTGTTTCGGGCGATTGTTTCGGTTGTTTTCCCTGTTATTATCACGGTTGTTCTCCCGATTCTCCCGACTGTTTTCCCGGCTATTGTCTTTGTTATTCTCCCGGTTATTCTCTCTGTCCCGGTTATTCTCACGATTGCTATTCCTATTATTTCCTCCGTTACGGCGATTATTGCCACCGGCTCCGTTTCCTCCGTTGTTCTTATTCTCAGAAACAGGTGCGTCGGTGCTGGTTACGTTCTCGCCATTATTCTTGTTGGCAGGACGTTTTTTCTTTTTCTTTTTAACAGAGTCGAAACGTGTGACGCTTTCTTGGCCAAGAATATCTTGAGCGTCTCGTTTCGGTGGTTGTGGCTTCGTATCCGCCTCTAGAGATATCGGCTTCATGCCTTTCTTATTCATGTTAATGACATCGAAAGCACGGCTTGCCGGAATCGTGATAAGATTAGCCGCAAATGATTTATCCGTAGAATAGGTAATTTCCCGTTTGAAAATATCCGTCTTGAAATGATAGTAATTATTATCTTTGGTCTCCAAGACAATCTCCCGGGAAGGAAGGCGTTTCTGGGCTTCCACATATGTATCTACCTCATAATTGATACAACATTTCAATTTAGCGCATTGTCCGGCCAATTTCTGGGGATTCATGGAAATATCTTGATAACGGGCAGCTCCGGTAGCGACCGATACAAAACTTGTCATCCAACTGGAACAGCAAAGTTCTCTACCGCAAGGGCCGATACCACCGATACGTCCGGCTTCTTGACGAGCACCGATCTGCTTCATCTCGATACGAACACGAAAAGCCTCCGCTAGCACTTTAATTAGTTGACGGAAATCTACACGTTCATCCGCTATATAATAAAAGATCGCCTTATTACCGTCACCTTGATACTCTACATCACCGATTTTCATATTCAATCCTAAATCGGCTGCGATTTGCCGCGAGCGAATCATGGTGGCATGTTCCTTTGCTTTCGCTTCCTCATATTTCTCGATATCGGTCGGTTTTGCCTTTCGGTAAATCCGTTTAGGCTCGGCTTCCGTGCGCACGTTGTTCTTCTTCATTTGCAGCAGAACCAATTTACCCGTTAAGGAAACCGTACCGATATCATGACCGGGACTTGCCTCTACGGCTACTATATCACCTTTTTCCAAAGGTATTTTAGCACTATTCAAGTAATACCCTTTGCGGGTATTTTTAAATTGAACCTCTACGAAATCAGTCGAGCCTTCCGCGTCGGGTACATCGCACAACCAATCATAGGTATTCAGTTTATTGTTTTGCCTTTTGCTGCAACCTTTGCAGCCCATGTGGCTACTTCCTTTATCTAATATGAAATCCATTTATTTTTAATTTGTAAGAGGGCCATCGACATAACCGCCCAATTTATCTAAATATGCAAAAATAGTGATTTATTCCCATTCAAAATCATAGTTATGATTTTTTCAGTTATAAAAAAAGACCCGAAGATAGGTGTTATACCTAACCTTCGGGCCTTTTCTTATATATTTACACGATTAGTCTACCAACCCATGGCTCTTGAATACCTTGTGGATTGTCTCCAAGGCGTAATCTAGTTGCTCTTTCGTGTGGGTAGCCATTAGGGAGAAGCGGATCAGTGTGTCCTCGGAAGCAACCGCCGGGGCTACTACCGGATTTACGAAGATTCCGGCCTCAAATAGTTCTTTTACGATAAGGAATGTCAAGTCGTTGTCACGGATAAACAACGGGATGATCGGGGTAGAAGTATGTCCGATCTCACAACCCATATTACGGAAACCATCCAACGCATAATGAGTCAAATCCCATAAATGTTGGATACGTTCCGGTTCGCTTAACATGATATCTAATGCCGCGTTCGCTGCGGCAGTAGCGGCAGGCGTGTTGCTTGCGCTAAAGATATAGGAGCGGGAGTGGTGACGTAAGTAATTGATAACCGGTTCGTCCGATGCGATAAAACCACCGATAGAAGCGAAAGACTTACTGAAAGTTCCCATGATCAAATCAACATCGTTCGTAACGCCGAAGTGATTACATGTTCCTCGGCCATGATCACCGAATACACCGATACCATGCGCCTCGTCAACCATTACACTTGCGTTATATTTCTTTGCGAGAGCTACGATTTCCGGTAATTTAGCGACATCACCTTCCATGCTGAAGACACCGTCGATAACGATAAGTTTCACCTTGTCTGGCTCGCATTTCTGGAGTTGTTTCTCCAAGGAGTCCATATCGTTATGCTTGAATTTCAATTTCGTGGAGAAAGAAAGACGATGTCCTTCGATAATGGATGCATGATCCAACTCATCCCAAAGGATATAATCCTCACGTCCGGTGATACAGGATACAACACCTAAATTGACTTGGAAACCTGTAGAGTATACGATGGCGTCTTCTTTACCAACAAATTCTGCTAAACGTTTTTCCAACTGGAGGTGTAAGTCCAACGTTCCGTTTAAGAAACGTGAGCCGGCACAACCTGTACCATACTTTTTAATGGCCTCGATCGCTGCTTCTTTTACCTTAGGATGATTGGTTAATCCTAAGTACGCATTAGAACCAAACATCAAGACTTTCTTCCCGCTGATTAGAACTTCCGTGTCCTGATCGCTCTGGATTTCCCTGAAGTAAGGATAGATTCCCATTGCCATGGCTCTTTGAGGAGCGTCGTACTTTGCTAGTTTCTCTTGTAAAAGTTTCATATTATTATAAAAGAGAATGATTTATCTCGCTATTTGTTTATTCTAATAAAGAACACAGGTTTGCCGCGTACATAATCCTATGTTTCGGCAAATCCAGCCGCAAAAGTAGTAAAAAAATAACTTATAGTAGTCGAAATGCTTTAAAAGTTTTATAAAAGCATTATTTTTGTCCTCTCAAATAAAAAAGAAGAAGTGAGGATGAGCGAACGGGATATAAAAGTACAAGCTATCATAAACCCTATATCAGGTGTAGGGTCGAAGCGCAAGATACCTAAGATGATCGAAGGGATCTGCTCGAAAAAGAACTGTTCGTTAAACATTTCTTTTACAGAGTATGCAGGCCATGCCAGCGAGTTGACTCGGCAAGCCATAGAGGAGGGAGCTGAATATATTTTGGCGGTAGGCGGTGACGGGACGGTGAATGAGATAGCGAGAGCTATGATCCATTCGAACGCGATCTTAGGTATCATCCCGAAAGGTTCGGGCAATGGCTTAGCTAGAGAATTGCACATACCGATGGACGTGAAAAGAGCTATCGATCTGATTGCGAAAGGGCATGTTACGACGATAGATTGCTGCCGGGCGAACGGACAGGTCTTTTTCTGTACCTGTGGAGTCGGTTTTGATGCCGCCGTCAGCCAGAAATTCGCGAATGAGAAACGGCGCGGCTCTCTTACTTATATAAAGAATACGATAGAGGAGTATCTGAGCTATAAGCCTGAGCCTTATGAATTGGTGGTGGATAATCAGACGATCAAGGAGAAGGCGTTTCTAGTCGCTTGCGCGAATGCTTCGCAATATGGTAATAACGCGTTTATCGCTCCGCATGCGAATATACAGGACGGACGGATGGACGTTACGATCTTATCCCCTTTTATGCCATTGGATATCGCTCCTTTGGCCATTCAATTGTTTACCAAACAGATTGATCGGAATAGTAAGATTAAGACGATGAAAGCCCAGCAAGTCACGATTATTCGCCAACATCCGGGCGTGATGCACTTGGATGGAGAACCGATCATGGCAGATCGCCGTATTGATATTACGGTGGAACCAAAAGCTTTACATGTGCTGACTCCGGAGGTTGTGTCTTTCACCAAGGAGGTACATAATTTATTTGACGAGGTAACTCGCTTCTTCGATAAAAAGCTTCCTTACATTTTCAAGTAAAAGTCTTTAGCTATAGCGGTGAATTCTTCGCTATATCGATGCCGCTCGATTTCTAGAGTCAGATGAGACGACTTGGGCTTTGCTACCGGCGTCGCTGAGAGTTCTATTAATAAACGCTTAGGAGGGGCGTCCGGTATGGGGGAAACGTGGGCTTCTCTCGATGGAGACAAAGACTCTTCTCGAGCGAGGTCTATTAAAGACTCCCGTTGATCAAAGGGAAGCACCAAGGCGATATTTCCTTCGGGTGCCAACAGTTTGCGGCTATCACGCAATAAATCCGGGAGTGATAGAGTATCCGTATGCCGGGCTAGATTACGTTTAGTATCCGGGCATTTCAATGAATCAATAAAATAGGGTGGGTTGGATACGATCAAGTCATATTTGATATTCTCATCCGGCATATATTCGGAGAGCGAGGTTTGATAGACTTGTATCCGGTTGGCGAAAGGTGATCTAGCTATGTTTTCCCGAGCTTGTAAACATGCGTCCGGATCTATATCGATCGCGTCTAGGATTGCGGCGCTGCGCTGAGCCAGCATGAGGGCGATCAGTCCGGTTCCGGTTCCCACATCCAAAATCCTCTGACATCTCTCTGTGCTAGCCCATGCCCCAAGCAAAACGCCATCCGTTCCGACTTTCATGGCACATTTATCGTGCCATACCGTAAATTTCTTGAATTGAAAATAAGGATTTGCCATATCTCTATCGATTGTATGCCGCAAAATTAGTAAGAATTGAATGAAAAGCTGTAACTTTGGCACGTTTATTGTATTAACATATACAATGATGAATGTATATATGAAAGAAAAGACGAGAGTATTTTGCCAGAATTCGTTTGATGACTTGGATGACAATATTGGTATCGTAATGCCAATTCTTACAGAATGCGATGTAGATGAGGATTTCACAGAAGGAATAGAGAAAGTTGGAGACACTATACCCATTCTTCCGTTAAGGAATATGGTACTCTTTCCGGGTGTTGCCTTGCCGGTGATTATCGGGCGTCCTAAATCGATGCGCCTGATCAAAGAGGCTGTACATAAAAAGAGTTTGATCGGAGTTGTTTGCCAGAAAGAGATGGATACGGAAGATCCGGTTTTAGAGGATTTATATACTACCGGGGTAATCGCTGACATCGTTCGTGTCTTAGAGATGCCGGACGGTAGCACGACTGTTATTCTTCAAGGTAAGAAACGCTTTGAATTGAATGAGTTGACCGAGACAGATCCGTATCTTTCCGGTAAGATCACCGTGTTGGAGGACACGAAGCCGGACAAGACAGACCGCGAGTTCGAGGCTTTGATCTCCACGATCAAGGATCTGACGATCAAGATGCTTGGCGCCGTGGCGGAACCTCCCCGGGATTTGATCTTCTCGATCAAGAATAATAAGAATGTCTTGTATGTGGTCAATTTCTCTTGTAGCAATATACCGAGTGGATCGGCCGAGAAACAGCAATTGTTATTGATCGGGGACTTAAAAGAGCGTGCGTATCGGTTACTTTTTATCTTGAACCGCGAGTATCAGCTGGTGGAGTTGAAAGCTTCCATCCAGATGAAGACACATGAGGATATCAATCAACAACAAAAAGAATATTTCCTTCAACAGCAAATCAAGACGATTCAAGAGGAATTGGGCGGGAATATCAATGAGTTGGAGATAAAAGAATTACGGGAGAAAGCCAGTCGTAAGAAATGGCCTGCCGAGGTAGCGCAGGTCTTTGAGAAGGAATTGCGAAAATTGGAACGATTGCATCCGCAATCTCCGGATTATTCCGTACAGACGCAATATGTCCAGAATATCGTTAACTTGCCGTGGAACGAGTATAGTAAGGACAATTTCAACTTATCTCATGCCCAGAAGGTCTTAGATCGTGATCATTATGGTTTGGAGAAGGTGAAAGAGCGTATTATCGAGCATCTGGCGGTATTGAAGCTGAAAGGGGATATGAAATCTCCGATTATCTGTTTGTACGGTCCTCCGGGAGTCGGCAAGACTTCATTGGGGCGTTCCATCGCAGAGGCTTTGCGCCGCAAATATGTACGTGTTTCTTTAGGTGGATTGCACGATGAGGCCGAGATCCGCGGACATCGTCGTACCTATATCGGCGCTATGTGCGGACGTATCATCCAGAATATACAGAAGGCGGGAACATCGAACCCTGTCTTTATCTTAGATGAGATCGATAAGATCACGAATGATTTCAAGGGGGATCCGGCATCCGCTTTATTGGAGGTCTTGGATCCGGAGCAGAATAACGCGTTTCACGATAATTATCTGGATATCGATTACGATTTAAGCAAGGTAATGTTTATCGCTACCGCTAACAATTTGAATACGATTTCCCAGCCGTTGCTGGATCGTATGGAACTGATCGAGGTGAGCGGTTATATCATGGAGGAGAAGGTAGAGATCGCAGCGAAGCATCTCGTACCTAAACAGATGGATGTACACGGCTTGAAGAAAGGTTCCGTGAAATTCCCCAAGAAGACCTTACAAGTGATCGTTGAAGCCTATACACGCGAGAGCGGTGTCCGGGAATTGGATAAGAAAATCGCTAAAATCATGCGTAAGCTAGCCCGTAAGGTCGCTAGCGACGAGCCTATCCCGACTAGTATTAAGCCGGAGGATTTGTATGAATATCTAGGGGCGGTCGAATATTCCCGCGATAAATATCAAGGGAATGACTATGCCGGCGTGGTTACGGGATTGGCTTGGACGGCTGTCGGTGGTGAGATTCTTTTCGTGGAGTCGAGCTTAAGTAAAGGTAAGGGATCAAAACTTACCTTGACCGGAAATCTGGGAGATGTGATGAAAGAGTCTGCCATGTTGGCACTTGAGTATATCCATGCGCATGCGGCTCAGTTTAATATCAACGAGGAGTTGTTCGAGAATTGGAATGTGCATGTCCACGTACCGGAGGGGGCGATCCCGAAAGACGGACCGAGTGCCGGGATAACGATGGTGACTTCTCTTGTCTCCGCCTTTACCCAGCGTAAGGTGAAAAAGAACTTGGCTATGACAGGCGAGATCACGTTGCGTGGCAAAGTGCTTCCCGTGGGAGGTATCAAGGAGAAGATCTTGGCGGCTAAACGTGCCGGGATTAAGGAATTGATTCTTTGCAAGGAGAATGAGAAGGATATCAATGAGATTAAACCGGAGTATTTGAAAGGCTTGGTGTTCCATTATGTGAGTGACATTCAACAGGTGGTGGATCTGGCGTTGCTGAGAGAAAAGGTGGATAATCCATTGTTTTAATAACGACTTTTTATGCATATATTGGTGTGGGCTTATACGTATATACGTGTAGGCCCATATTAATATCGGCGTAAGCCTATACGTATATACGTGTGGGCCTATGCCGATATAGGTGTTTTTAAAGGAAGAGTATGCCTTTATTTAGAGCATTTCTGTAGGAATTCCAAGCTGTTGCGTATCTCTTGGATATCGGATTTGAAATCATCGTACTCGATGGAGATAAGCCCGTTGAAATGCTGACGCTTCAGCTCGTTGACGAACGCTTTTACCGGTAAGATCCCGGTTCCCCATGTAGCGTCTTCCATCTTGTCGGTGAGGTCTTTCAAATGTGCTACCTTGATGCGTCCGGACAACTTCTGGAGATTCTTGAGCGGATCTTCACCCACTCGTTTCCAATGGCCGATATCGGCGCATACTCCCATCAAGGGAGAACGGCCTTTCAGCGCTTTCTCTACCACCTCGGCACTTGCGTAAATGCATGGACTCGGATGGTTATGGATCGCTACCTCCATATCGTACTTCTTGGCGAGGGATTCGATGTAGTCCAACTGGTTTAACTCCGGTTCGACAGTCACGATATGTGCGCCTATTTTATGAGCGAATGCGAAGAACTTATCCCATTCCTCGTTAGTCCCATAAGAGGCTACACCAAAGGCGATCGGCTTGATTCCCCTTTTCTTGAACTCGTGGCGTAATAAAGCGCAGTCATCATCGCTCAAGTCGTAATTCAGATAGGTCTCTTTTGGGAACGGAGCGCCCAATTCTTGGAAAAAGAAAGCTTCCGCATACCCCATGCCCAGTTGCTGGGTTTTATCCAAGGTCTCCATCAACGTAAGATTGTGGAAAGTCCAAGTCTGTACACCCACCTTCCAGTCCGCTTTTTGCGCCGCCAGCTGTACGGCCTGCCCAAGGAGCATGACCGTACATAGTGCTAATATAATATATCGTTTCATACTTATACCGGCATTTCCGGAAGGCTCCAGCCTTCACGATAGGTATGTCTGATATATTCGTTGGCAGCCTCTAGCGCATTGAACTCCGCGTATTTCGTATCGAAATAAGGGTGACCGTCTATCACCTTGAAATCATCGCTGGTTACGATCTTCAATACGTCGGAAGAGGATATGTTGGTGAAACGCATGTTTTGGGCGTCCCACATCAATTTCTTGTTCAAGCCTTGCAGACGGATCGCCAATACGCCTAATAACACCATCTCGTTGAATGGTCCGGAATAAGCGAAGTTGGAAGTTCCTTCCACACGGTTGTCAGGAGATTCTTTACAAGCACGGATCCAGTCTTGCTCATGGAAACCGTCGAAGTATCCGGTAGCGTTCGGGATACGGCGCAAATAAGGGGTTACTTGAGGTACACGGCCGGATAATAACCGGGAGTTGAAACCTCCGCAATCGCAGATCAACGTGTCTTTAGTACCTACGAAGATACATCCACCCAAACCGTCGCGCATCATATCTACGCCATCCGGTAATAAGTCCGGACGCTGAGGAAGCATACCGCCATCGTACCAATATACTTTCACCTCCGGTAAGGCTACCTTTGGAAGATTGTCACGAGCCGGGAAGCGGAATTCTACCACCTCCGATTGAGGAGCGGATTCCGTATTGATCTGGGTAGAACGGCCTTGTACGCGATCCGGATAACCTAACTTCAAGGATTGATAAACCGGGTCGAGCACGTGGCAAGCCATATCTCCGAAAGCTCCGGTTCCGAAATCCCACCATCCACGCCAGTTCCAAGGGGTATAGATCTCATGGAACGGACGCATGGCGGCCGGGCCGATAAATAAGTCCCAATTCATCGTCTTCGGACAACGTTGTTTTTCGGTCGGGCGCTGTAATCCTTGCGGCCAGATCGGACGGTTGGTCCATGCGTGTACTTCTTTTACTTCACCGATCTCTCCGTTCCAGATCCATTCGCATAATTGACGGACACCATCGCCGGAGTTCCCTTGGTTACCCATCTGGGTCGCTACCTTATATTTAGCGGCGAGTTTTGTCAATAAACGGCTCTCGTAAACGGAGTGGGTAAGCGGCTTTTGGCAATATACGTGCTTCCCCATTGTCAAGGCCGTAGCCGCGATCGTGGCATGAGTATGGTCCGGAGTAGCTACCATGACACCGTCGATCTGGTCGCCCAACTCATCGAACATCTTTCGCCAGTCCCAATAACGTTTAGCGTCCGGGAATTCCTCGAAGCAGTTCTTCGCGTATTTCCAGTCGATATCGCAAAGCCCGATGATGTTCTCGGTTTTCATGCCGACCAAGTTCGGGTGGCCTTTACCACCGATACCGATACCGACAATATTCATTGTATCACTTGGTGCCTTATGGCCTAATCCAGCGATCGTTTTAGAGGGGACGATTGTTAGACCAGCTGCCGCTACGGCTGCTTTTTTCAGAAAATCTCTTCTTGATTCCATGTTGTATAATTTGTTTTTTAGTAGTTACTGTTAGAAATTGAAACAGGAGGTTACCATTCTATGATCCGAAGGGTAAGGGGAGACTACCACGTCCGAGGTGGCCTCGCTTTCGCCTGTGATAAATGAGTCTGTTACCTTACATCCGGAATATAGTACGAAATCCAGACGGTCTAGTATTTCTTGTTCGCTAGGAACGGGAGTCCATGTATAGCCGGGTGTGGAGACCTCGTCCGGATGGATTGTCCGGTAGGAGTCGTTCATCCCGATCTCAGAGAAAGCCTTGGTTGCCGGCCACTCCACCTTGATCTTGTGGATACCGGCATCGGCGGCCCGTTGTGTCCAGTCCAAGAAAGAAGGCTCGTTAAAATCTCCTGTTAAAAAGACAGGATAACCTTCTTTCATGACTTGCTGTATATCCTTTTGATAACGAGTTACTTCTTCACGCCGGGCCTCGTTGGCGAACCGGACAGCTTCTTCCTCGGTATCGATAAACGGATAATCGCCATAAGGAATCCCATTCAATTGATAAGGTTGATACGGGATATAATATAGATGGCAATTAAACATCCAGCAGAATTTGTCTTTGCCTACTTGTATCTTCACCCCGTAGCGGGAAGCCGTACTGTCGACGACCGGATAACGAGATAAGATATAATGTCCCTCCCCTTGGTTGAAAAGGTGGAAACCTAGGGATTCCGCGATTTCCGGTACATGATCGTGCTTGATGCCGTCTTCTTCATAGATATGCCCTTCTTGGATTCCTACGATATCCGTCTGGCTAGCCTCGATCACTTTCGCTGTCTGGCTAGGGGGAAGCTTTCCCCCTAGGGTATTCAACCAAATATTGAAACTGCTGACTTTTACCGTTGCCGGCTTGTCGCTACATGCGCTCAATGCACAACAAAGTATGGCTACGCAGCATAAAATTTCACTTATCTTCCTCATGTTTCTCTGGTATTTACAGGAACAAATATATTGAATATCCCGTTCTTCTCACTACTAAGACTTCTTAATTTATTTTACCATCGGCCAAGGAAACTTCGATACAAGCTGGATGCGTTGACCTGTAGCTTGTGATTTTCGGGCGGCCTCGATAATCTCTAATACGTGTAACGCATGCTCGACATTTATACGTGGTTCCGTGTTTAATGCCATGTGTTTGCTGATATCGGAAGCTCCTTCTTGCCAAACATAGCCATTGGTGTCCGGAACGAAACGTTGGGGTACCGGATGATCCATCGTTGATAAGTCCACCCCGTTTGGTGCCCAGTCGTAACCTACCATATGCATATTGCCGTGGGAACCGTATAAGGAGATCGTCGCTTTCTCCTGTCCTTTACCTAAATGTCCGTATGGATCGAAATAATTGAAACCACACTCGATATGAGAAAGGACTCCCTTTTCGTGTTCCATGATAATCATGGCATTATCTTCTTCTCGAACTTTGATTTTGCCCTTATCGTCTACGGTTCTCTCCGGGGTTACGATTGTAGTCATGGCAACAACGGATTTAGCCGGTCCCAATAATCCGGTTAGGGTAGCGATGTTATAGACTCCTAAGTCGGGCATACTGCCACCTAGCGGTTCGTAGAAGAAAGCGGACCAAGAAGGACCTTCATGTCCGTAATGTCCGTGCGCGCATGCCAGATTACCTAGGGTTCCTTTATTGATTTGTTCGGCCATAAAGGCAAATTGAGGACTGTTTACAACGGCAGGCGCACCCCAGATACGAAGCCCCTTGCTCGTAGCGAGATCGTATAATTCTTTGCCTTCCTTATAGGAATTCGCCAAAGGTTTCTCGCTCCAGACATTTCTTCCCGCCATCAAAGCCTTACGGTTCAACTCTCCGTGAACCTGCATATCGGTCAATGTAAGCATCAAGTCGAACTTGGAACCGCTAAGCATATCATCGATATGCTTGTACCATTTAGGTATATTATATTGCTGGGCCGCCTTTTGAGCACGATCCGGTTTGATATCGCAACAAGCCACGATTTCTACATACGGGCATTTCGATATATGGGGAAAATATTGGGTAGATACACTTCCGCAACCGATAACGGCTACTTTCACCTTTTTACCTTCCGATTCGAATTTCTCCGCATAGGCGGAAAGAGGGGATAGTAGTGATGCTAGACTTGCTGCGGCAGATACTTTAAAGAATTCTTTTCTATTCATGGTATTGATTTCTTAATACAATTAGTCTAAATCCTTAATCTTCACATTCTTGAAATATACTTTACTTCCATGGTCCTGAAAACAAAGTTTACCGGTGGTAGAGATACCGTAATCGGGGAAAGCTTCCCATTTACCACTATAACGACGCATCTTCCAATCTTCGGACCCTTCTTGGAAAGAGAATAGTTTTTCTCCGTTCAGCCAGTGCTCAACATATCCATCCTTGTAAAGTACCATAGAGGAGTTCCATTCTCCCGGAGGGTTCACCTGTTTGGTTTCCGGTACATACATAGCGTAGTTGCAACCCGTTTTCTGCCAGTCTTCCAATCCCTCTTTTCCGGTCTCGCTGACCCAAGGATAGTTATCGTCATCGATCAACTGGTATTCCGGGCCGGTTTCAAAAGGAGCTTTGTACTTAGGCCCTTCTTGTACGTGATATAAGAATCCTGAGTTTCCTTGCGCCCCGATTTTCCAATCCCATTTGATCTGGAAGTTATGGTAATTCTTAACGGTAACGATATCGGTACTTACCTTGATCGTGGTATCCGCTATCACGTCACCACCGTTTCCGTAGCCAACGATCACCCCGTCTTCTACCTGCCATCCCTTGACATCACCCCCGTTAAACATTTTCCAACCGGTAAAATCCTTGCCATTGAATAACAAGGTGTAGCCTTCCGCTTTTTCCTCCTCAGTCAATACATTATCTTTTACTTCCGTGGATGAGGAACGACTTCCACATGCAACCATACACATCCCGTAAATGGTTACTAGAAAAATAGATACGATCTTTTTCATATACTAGAATATTTAGTTTAATTATCTCCTTATGATAACGCCATTTGATAGGGTTTATTTGTTCATTGGCAAAAATACTGCACATAAAGGATTTGGATAATAGAGTATCTAGCTAAAAAAAATGGATTATCTTTGCGTTATTCAGTAACCATCTAAAAGTTCTGGTTTATGGCGAAAATAAAGCATGGTTTTTCCGGTCAGCGGTTGATTGTCTATCCTTTCTACGTTATAGAACAAGCGTTGAACAACCCGTTAGTCGCGGACTTGGTCGTACACTCTATGGGGTATTTTCCGAAGGCGGAAAGCCATTATATTGATCGTGCGTCCGGTTGTGGAGAGTACCTTTTAATTTATTGCACCAAAGGAGAGGGCTGGTACGTGTTGGATGGAAAACGATATGTCGTACCCGAGAATCATTTTTTCATCCTCCCGGCAGAGAAGCCCCATCAATATGGTTCGAGCGAACATGATCCTTGGTATATTTATTGGGCACATTTTAAAGGGAAAAAGGCGAAGTATATCAGCGATCAACTGCAAGGGGTGATCCCGATCGACATGGATGATAATTCCCGTATCGGCGATCGTATCGCCTTCTTCGATGAACTATTGAACGTGTTGGAGAGCGGGACGGATGAGGCTACGGTTAATTATGTCAATTTAAGTTTCAATCATTTGATCGCCTCTTTCCTCTATGTGAAGACGTATAGGGAGGCTAAATTCTCCAAAAGCAAGGCGGAGAATACGTTCTTTATTAGTTTGGCGACCCACTTCATGACGGAGAATCTGGAAAATAAATTGACATTAAAGGAATTGGCCTCTCATTTCGGCTATTCGGAATCCTATATGTACAGGCTTTTCTTCAAGGAAACCGGCTATGCGCCGATGAATTATTTCTTACATATGAAAATAGACCGGGCTTGCCAGCTATTATTACATACAAATATGAAAATCAATCAGGTCGCCTTGAAACTGGGCTTTGACGATCCCTACTATTTCAGCCGTATCTTTAAGAAGATAGTAGGTACATCGCCCAAGGATTACCGGCACTCGTTGCCGAAGTGAGATATTTACGATGAACCTAAACGGGAGCTTTGGGCTAGCGGTATTTATTCCGGTCGGCTTCCGTTATTTCCCGGATTACACGGCAGGGATTGCCGGCAGCTATAACATTGGCCGGAATATCTTTGGTTACGACACTACCTCCGGCGATTACCGTGTTATCGCCAATGGTCACCCCGGGAAGGATACAGGCTTGCGCACCGATCCATACGTTATCGCCGATAGTCACGGGAAAAGCGTATTCCAGACCTTCATTACGTTGCTTTACGTCAAAAGGGTGGCCGGCGGTATAGATGCCTACGTTTGGGGCGATGAATGCGTTATTGCCGATACGAACTTTCGCTCCATCCAAGATAACGAGATTCACGTTGGCGAAGAAATTATCCCCAATCTCGATATTATAGCCATAATCGCATTGGAAAGGGGATAGGATAACGGTGTTCTTCCCTTTCTTGCCTAGAAAAGAGGTTAGGATCCGATCTTTTTCTTCCTCTTGGTCGGGGGGCAATTGGTTGTATTTGAAAAGGACGCATTTCGCTCTTTTCATCTCATCTTGAAGCTCACTATCATGATTCGCATTGTATAATAGACCTTCCGCCGCTTTCTCTTTTTCTGTTTTCATATGTCTCTTACTAAGATTTATAAAACGATGATTTGCGCGAAGATACTATTTTATTGGGAGGAGTTTATCCTCCGATTCGTATTTCCAAACCCATTTTTTCCCCCATCTCCTTAAAGGGGAACAGCTCTTCTTTGGCTAGCATTTGCTCGCAGGGATAAGGATAGGTGAGACCTAATTGCTCGTATTTATCTTTTCCCAATGTATGATAGGGAAGCAGGTGTACGCATTTGATACGATTTTCTTTCGCCAGCATGAATATTTCCCGAAGCGTATTCTCATTGAGATTGAAACCGGGGATTACCGGTACACGGATCGTTACTTTATTAGCGCTCTTACTGGATATATACCGTAAATTCGTGAGGATCGTATCCAAGTTCGCTCCGGTTTCTTTCTGAAGTAAATCCTTGTCCGTATGTTTGATATCGAACAAGAACAAATCGATAAGCGGAAGCGCTTGCTTTATCTTATCAAGATTCACTTGCCCGCAAGTCTCCACGGAGGTATGCAGTTTCTCGTTCTTGCATTGGATCAGCAAATCCATCAATCCCTCGAATTGCGTGAAAGCTTCGCCACCGGAAAACGTAACCCCTCCACCGGAATTCAGGTAATAATCCCGGTCACGTAAAAGGATTTCCATGATCTCGGATGAGGTAATAGATTCACCGACAAACTTAATGGCGTTCTGCGGGCATATACGCTCGCAAGCCTTGCAGGCTACACAGGCCTGACGATTAAACACCGGAAAATGGTCTTGGATGGCGATATTGCCCCGTGGACAAATCGCCTCGCAACGTCCGCATCCGATACATTTATTCTTGACATGGAGCAGATGCGGTTTCCTTTTCTGGGATTCCGGATTGGAGCACCATGGACAATGTAAAGGACACCCTTGAAGGAAAACGACGGTCCGGATGCCCGGGCCGTCGTGAACGGCGAACCGTTCGATCTCCATGATTGATAACCTATTCTCGCTAACCTTATATTTATTTATCATACAATACCCTGCTTAAAAGTTCCTGTTGAATATTGGGAGATAAATCGACGAATACAGCGGAGAACCCGCTTACCCGGACGATTAGGTCCGGGTAATTTTCCGGGTGCTCTACCGCGTCTTCTAAAACTCCCTTATCTACTACAGTCACCATCAAATGGCAACCCCCTTTCGCAAAATAAGTCTTGAACAGGCTCTTGATGACAGCCCTGTTCTCGTTGAACATGGAAGGAGAAAACTTAATGTTTTGTACCGAGCCTCCATGATACTTGGCGTCGAACTTCGCCAAGGAATTCAGCATGGCCGTGGGGCCGCTTTTATTCGCTCCCCCTTGCGGATTATTGGCAGGATTCATATACATGCACGATAATCGTCCGTCGGGTGAGGCGGCGGTCCGGTTTCCCCATTCCGTGTTTAATTGGTTATTGCTGATAACGATCAAGAAGTATTGCATACCGATGGCGATACCGCGATCGCGTACGCCTTTCGCTACGAACTCGTACAAATCGTTGGCCATCGTATCGGCAGTCTCAAGGTCGTTACCATATTTATCACAGTTCAGGCAATCTTTTCGTAAAGCCTCATAGCCGTTGAAATTAGCTAGCATGGCATCATTCAATTGCCGTAACGTATATTTTTTTTGATTGAATACCAGATCCCGGATTACCCACAGGGAATCGGAAGTGTTGATATTGCCATACGTCTCGTTTGTCCCGCCTAGATAACGTACGCCTCCGTCCAAAAGCGCTTTTCCCCGTGCGATGCAATCATCGGTCAATAGGCTGGTAAACAAGAAACTTACGTGCTGGTTCATCACCTCATACGAATGGTATTGGGCTTTGACAGACAGATCCAGATAATAATCGAGTAAAGCCTTGTAACCGTCATAGAATTCCTCGAATGTCTGATACTCCTCTAATTTCTTTAGAGGTACCGGCCCGGATTTACGTTTACCGTCAATCGGGTCAATACCATCATTCATATAAATCGTAAGTAGTTTTAGTAAATTGATGCAGATGTTGGGCGTACCCGTACTCTGTCCTTGTATCACGAACTCGGTACAACCGAAAGGCACGTATTGTTCCGCCGTTTTCTCGTCTACACGCATTCCGTACATGACAGCCGGGACGTTTACATCATCATTGTAAAGGGTCGGGTAAGTAGCTCCCGCACCCAAAGCGTCCAACGCTTCGTCCCAGATTTCCTCGGAGGTCTCTTTATCGAAGCGCAAGGTGAATTGCGGCTCTACATATCTGCAATTTTTCGCTACTTTCATGGCGATATGCAGGAATACGTCGGCCTCTTTCGGGTGTTTGCGCCCTTTACCGCCTACGATGATACGTCCGTTTACGGTGGTACGGCGATTCTCAATCATGGTCCAAAGTGAGTGGATATATCGGTATGCCTCTTCGTCGGTCAATCGCCCGGACTTGAGATCGGCTACTAAATAAGGGCCTAGATAATCATCCAGACGACCGTAGTTTATAACACCGGCCAACAAAGCGAATAACCAGAATAACTGCATCGCTTCATGGAACGTACCGGGTTTCTTCTCCTTGATGTTCTCTAGGGCTTGGCAGATACGCTCTAATTCTTTTTGCCTTTTCTCGTCGGCTGAAGCCATTTGATCTCTAGCGTCTTGCTGGAGATGAGAAGCACAATCTACAAAAATATCCAGACATTGGATGCCTGCTTTGTAAAAGTTATTATCGGGTTGCTCTTTGAGTTTCTCCTGTAAATCAGAGCGAAGGCCACCGATGCCCTTATCCAATAGTTTCGGGTAATCCAGCATCATTCCGGATAGACGTGCGGTAGCGATCATCGGGTATTCGCAGTCGATGAACATACCCAATGTATCCTCGGTGAGGACCTCCTTGTTGAATTGGGTCTTTAAATCGTGATCCAACCAATAATCATATAACGTATCCACCCGTTTTCGTTCAGTTTCATCCAGTTGTTGCTGGAAGGCACGGAGTTTCTTGAATACGCAATAATGCCCGACACCCCCTAAGGAAGTTACGCATCCGAACCCGATGGGTAGGAAGTCCGTACGTCCGGCGATCAAGTCTTGATCCGTGATCTTGCGAAATAGCGTGGGGTATAAAACTTTCAGGCATTCCACTTCACGTATCTCTTTGGGTAGGGCGGCACAGGCTTTATGGACTGCCGTATACCGCTCCATGATCTCCAGTTGTACGATCAGAGGTTTCTCGCAAGGTATTTTCTTGCTGATCTCTACGTTTTGCGCCCCTTCTACATTGAAATTTGCCATATGATTATTGTTGTTAATATTGTGTAGAGACGGGGCATGCCCTATCTCTACAAGCAGATGATTTTTTAATGTTTGCTTCTTTCGGCTTCCCGCCAGTTATTTTGGTAACCGGTTAGTAAGTCCGTAAAACGTTTCGTGATCAAGTGCGGACGGGTGATCGCGCTACCTACTACTACGGAATGAGCTCCGAGGAAGATACATTTCATGGCATCTTCCGGCGAGTAGATATGCCCCTCCATAATGACATAGGCTTTGTCTTTAAAGTCACGGCACATACGGGCGAATTCTCGTAAATCCGGTTGCTCGATATGCTTGGTTGCTTCCGTATATCCATATAAGGTAGGGCCAACGATATCGGCTCCCATTTCTACGGCACGTACAGCTTCCTCATAATTGGATACGTCGGCGAAGATGATCGCTTCCGGTATCTCTTTCTTGACGATTGGTAGCAATTCGTATGCAGGGCGGCCTTCATGGGTTATTTGGCTCGTACAGTCCAAGGCGATAATCTCGGCTCCGGCTTCCCATACGGCTTTAGCGGCCTCTAAGGTTGGGGTGATAAACACATCCGTGTCATCGTGCCAGATTTTCCAAAGCCCGATTACTGGTAAATCCACCTCTTTTTTAATTGCCTTGATCTGCTCTGGGTCGTTGGCACGGATACCCACGGCTCCTCCCCATTGGGCGGCTTTTGCCATTTTTACGACAAAGTCTACTGAAAAAGTCGGATCATCGTGTTGTACTTGACAGGATACGATCAGTCCTCCCTTGAATGAATCTAAAAGTTCTTTCTTATTTGTTTTCATATTTTTTTTCGTTACATCGTTTTCTCTAAAAGCGCGGCGCCGATTATTCCGGCGTCATTTCCTAATTCCGCACGGATAACTTGAGGGATACCTATTTCCTCGGCGGCGAAGGTACAAGTATGTAGTTTCTCGTTTAAAGGTTTCAACAGCAGGTCACCTGCATGTGCGATACCACCCCCTAAGATGATTACTTGCGGACGGAAGATGGTTATGAACGTGGAGATTCCGGCGGCCAGTCTACTGATATAGTCATCGACGATCTGTTTAGCGAGGGAATCCCCTTGTCTAGCGGCCTCGAAAAGAATCTCTCCATTGACTTTATTTTCGTCTTCGCCGCAAAGTTTCCATATCAAGGTGTCCTTATTCTTTTGTAAGGTCTCTTTCATGATACGGATTAATGCGGTGGATGAGCAATAAGCTTCCAAACAACCTTTTTGCCCGCATGTGCAGCGTTCGCCATTGTATACCAATTTGGTATGTCCGAGTTCGGCTCCCATATTATCGGATCCGGAATAAATCTTCTTACCCATGATAATTCCGCCTCCGACTCCCGTTCCTAGCGTTAGCATGATGGCGTCGGTATATTGGCTGGCCGATCCGGCCAAGACCTCTCCATAGGTCGCGCAATTGGCGTCGTTGGCTATATAAGTAGGCAATGAGATATGCTTCTTTAAATAGTCGTAGATGGGGACATTCTTCCATCCGAAACAATTGGCATGTACCAAAAGGTTCGTCTTTGGATTTACGTAACTGGGCATGCCGATGCCCCAAGAAGAGATGTCTTCCATTTGCAAGCCTGCTTTGAGAACCGCTTTTTTGCTGACTTCCGCCATGTCGGTGGTGATCTCCTCGATTGTGCGTCCGGCTTGTGTCGGTATACTCTCCTTTGCGATAATCTGGTGATTCTCATCTACTACGCCAGCGACCATATTGGTACCGCCAACGTCCAGACCGAGATAATACTTGGTGCTTTCCATCTTTGCTCTTTATTTTATGAGGTCAATAGAGTGAATTATTTGTTGGCAAAGATAGAGGAGTTACCCGCCCTAGACAATGTGAGGTTTAGCCTAAAATAATGGACTATTTTTGCATAAGTGCTCTTGTTGGTTAATGTGGCAATATAAAAAAAGGACCGGACGATGGGTATCGAACGGTCCTTTCTTTAATCTTTATGTCGTATGCTGTTATTCAGCTTCTTTTTCAGCAGCTTCCTTTTCTGCCGGAGCATCTTCCGGGGTGAAGTCAGTGATACCTGCGTTGATCAAGATGTTATACCAAGAGAGTAGTTTCTTGATGTCGCTTGGATAAACACGCTCACGATCATAGCTAGGCAATACCTCGGCAAAGTACGCACGCAATTGGTCTGTCGTGGCTTTGGAAGGTACCAAAGAGGCGGTTTTTCCCTCTTCCTTGTTCTTTACGCTAGTCAATACCTCATGTAAAGGCACTTCTGTTTCATCCGTATAGATTGCGATATCGCCTAATGAGATTACTTTATCTTTTGCGTATGCGGGTACTCTCTTGTTATCAGTCAGCGATTCAACGATCAACATGTTTTTTCCATGGGAAACCAGTTTATACAGACCGGGTTTTCCCGAAATAGACAAAATAGTCTTCAACATAATGTTTTTTATTTTCTATTAGTGTTAAACTTCGAAGTGACAAAGGTAATAAGAAAAAGTGGAATTCTTCCGTCATGAGGACAGTTAACTTCGTTGGAGAAGTATCTTAGGTGCATCAACGAAGTATCTTAGGTTCGTTGACGAAGTATCTTAAGTTCATTGGATGATGAAGGTAAGATGCTGTAAAAGCCACTCGTCCCGCTATCGGTGATTATTGGGATTGAAGCCAACATAACAGTTTGCCTACTTGCGGTATAAGGGCCTGTCTATTGTCATTATAGATAACATAATCGGAGCGATCTTTCTTTTCCTCGTCCGATATTTGGCTGTTGATTCTGCGTTCGATTTCTTCTCTCGAGGCTGAGTCCCTCCCCAAGGCTCTTTCGATGCGGAGTTCTCTTGGGGCATAGACCATCAAGCTTATGTCTACCACTTTGTAGAAACCGGATTCGAATAATATGGCGGATTCGATGGCGCATAAAGGGGAAGTCTGTCTCTCCACCCAAGCCGAGAAATGACGGTTTACCTCAGGATGAATGATCTGGTTGACCTGTTGTAATTGTTCCGGATTATTAAAGATGTGGGAGGCTAGAAGTTTCTTGTTCAATCCCTCATTCGTATAAATCTCCGGACCGAAAAGGGCTGTTAATTTCTCACGGATAACCGGGGAGTTATTTGTCAGCCATTTACTTTCCTCGTCCGCTATGTATACGGGTACACCGGATAACGCTAATAAAGAGGCTACGACGGATTTGCCGCTCCCGATCCCTCCTGTAATACCTATTTTAATCATGCTTATTGTTGTGTTCCAAAATAAATTCTACCTTATCTGGCAATAAGGTTGCCGTATGTACCCAGTCTGGTTTCTTGGTGAGTTTGACGGGTAGGGTACCAGATACGTTTTGCTCCAGATCCTCAAAAGGTATATGAATCGAGAACATATCTTCCGAAAGTCCTTTGAATCGGGACAAGGGCACACTGCAAGTCACTTTTACGACCGCCGGAAACATACGTACCGTATAATGTGGCGGTATATGACTGCAAGAGACAGGTATTTCCAATGTCTTCTCCGTGTACTCCTCTATCGGAATCGTGATAGATACGTTTTCCGGATCGAAGTTAACGCCGTCTACTTTGATTAGTTGTACGGTTCTCGTAATGTTTTTATTCGCTTTTTTAACTTCAGTGAAAGCCGTCTTGACCGAGGTCAACGTATCTAAGATCGCTGCGGTGGCATAAGCGTTGATCTTTTGGGGATTGATTTGGATATCCCCGGATAATTGAAAGCCGGCTTCCATATGAATATCACCATTAAAAACGACCTGTATTTCCTTATGGACCCGCTGACTGAAATCCATATCTATTTGTTGCGGATCAAAACTTTGTAATGCAGTAGTGGCTATCAATTGTTTTTGAATATCGTTCTCGATCTGCCTTTTACTTACTTGAACCGAACCATTTTTCTCCTTCGTATTCTTCATGTTCACTTCGATCGGAGCAAACGATCTTCCAAAAGTATAGTTGAGTAAAACGCTACCCTTGTCTTTTACCTTTGCGGTAATCGTTTCCACCTCAGGGGCATTAAACGCTATATCGGCAGGTACGCTCTTATACTTAACCGGAAAAACAAGTTCTATCTCATATTCCTGCTGCAAGCTTTGGAGTAGCCAGAAACCGAAAGCCAAAAGGGCGAAAAAGAAAAAGACCAAGACCTCTTTCCATCTGTCTCCGTGGAAAAAAGCCTTAGTCTTTGCTTGGATAGACTTGAAGGAATTTTGTATGTTCTCAAGTCGTGACATATTCTGTAGTTAGATTATTTCTGCTGCTGAGCGTCTTCCGCTGAAGCGAAAATAGAAGTTTTATCTACACGGATACGTACTCCATCCGCTACCTCGATTAGCATATAAGTATCACCGATCTCTTTGATCTTTCCATAGATACCTCCGGCGGTAATCACTTTATCGCCTGTTTTCAACGCCTCACGTGATTTCTGGATTTCTTTTTGTTTCTTTTGTTGCGGACGGATCATGAAGAAATAGAAGATAGCTACGATAACTACCATCATCAAAATACCGGACCACTGACTTCCTCCAGCTGGAGCTTGAAGTAAAATACTGAGTAAGTTCATACTATAATAATCGTTTTACAAGTTAATATCAATAATGATATGCACAAATGTAATGATAATAATTAATCTTTGAGCAATAACTTCTCTTTTTTTAATTCGTTGACTATTGAATCCAGAATTCCGTTAATGAATGTTCCGCTTTTAGGTGTACTATAATACTTTGCGGCATCGATATATTCATTTAAGGTAACGTTGATGGGAATGGTCGGGAACGATAAAATCTCGGCTAAGGCGACTTGCATGATGATCAAGTCCATATTGGCGATACGTTCGGTTTCCCAATTCTTCATATGTTTGTCGATGCGTTCACGATATTCCTTACCTTTCAACAAACTTTGACGGAATAACTTGATTGCGAAAGCCTTGTCTTCCAAATCCTTGAACATTGGCAATAAGGCTTGTTTACTACCTTTCTTCTCCTCGAATTTCTTGATAGTCTTCAAGGCGAAAGTCTCTACGATCTCAATATCGTCGTTCCAGTAGATGCTTTTGTCTTCCAGATATTCCTCTATCATCTCGTTCCCACAGATTACTTTCTTGAAGATCTGGCGCCAGAACTCACGATCCGTCTCGTACGAGTCTTCTTCGTTTTTCAAGTATTCGGCGTAAATTTCAGAGCTTAAGATCGTATCCAATACGTTTTTAACAAACTCCTCGTCGTTACTCCATGAGAGACCTTGCTCGTCCACATACTTTTTCAACGTATCGTTTTCCGCTAATTGAGCGACGAAACGATTGTCTATGAAGCGTGTATTCGGGTTTAACTCCTCGTCGGTAGGCATGTATTTGCACTTCCGGGTGTCAAGGATCCTTCTTTGCAGGTTGGTAACTTCGATAATTAGGAGTAAGAAATAATAATATAAGTCATATGACTTCTGAAGGCTGAAAAGCAATTCGTTTTCCGCAACTTTGAGGTCACCGTTTCCGTTTTGATAGTAAGAGTATACTATCTGTAAAACTTTAATGCGGATTAAAATTCTGTTGATCATCGTTTGAAGGAACTTCTTATTATAAATTAGGCTGCAAAGGTAGTCGTTTTTTCCATAAAAGAATCCGGATTTACTTAATTTTATATGTGTTAGATGATATTTTACAAATTTAGCCTCAATGGGCGTATTTTCGATCGTTAAAATAGTTGCTAATTAAAAAAAAATGCACATATTTGAAGCAAGTTATATAAAGTGGGTGGGTTTTTAACGAATGTTAGCTGTCATGGAAGAATCAAGGAATAAAAAACATGTTGAAGGTGGCGACAGGGAGATTCTATACTCTAAAGCCATTAAAGCGGGAAAACGGATTTATTATCTGGATGTGAAGAGGAATTTGAAAGATGACCTATTCGTTGCCGTTACGGAAAGTAAGAAAATTCAATCAAAGGATGGTTTGCAAATCTCATTTGAGAAGCATAAGATTTTCCTTTATAAGGAGGACTTTGAGAAGTTCATGGAGGGAATGCAAGATGTAATCAGTTATATCAAGAACTCAAATCTGAAGAAATCCGCGGAAGACGTGGTGGAACTTGAAGAGGGGGAAACGACATCTGACGATTCCCCGGAGGAGGATATGTCTTCCGGTGATATAAAGTTGGATATTGAGTTTTAATGTAACGCGAAGAGAAAAAGATAACGGGCTGTTTTACTCATAGAGAGAAACAGCCCGTTATGTGTTAGGAGCTTTCCGCAAAGGAAAATCCTATTCTTTGCTGCGAATTATTCAGCCGGGTGGATAGCCTCTGTAGGACATGCGTCAGCGCAAGTTCCACAATCTGTACACATTTCAGGGTTGATGCTGTATTTATCACCTTCTGAAATTGCTCCTACCGGACACTCATCAATACAAGTTCCGCATGCAATACAATCATCGCTAATTACGTAAGCCATTTTTTTAAACGTTTAAATTGATAACTATTAGTAGGTGCAAAAATATAGCTTTCTTTCTATTTAAAAAATATCTACTGGCTTATTTTCTTCAAAAATCTTCTTTTTTGCAATATCTTTGTCGGGTTTTCGTTATTAAACAAAATAGGTTGAGATTTGAGACGATTATTACTTATATTATATGTGGTAAGCTTGGCTACCATGGGAGCCATGGCTCAAAAGGAAAGGGTGAGGAATCAGCCGTACGCTGATTTGAAATGGCTTCATCTGGGGTTTCATGTGGGTATTCACTCGCAGGATTTGTTATTGACCCATACCGGTGTCATGACCAATGGAGAGACTTGGTTCGCGGAGATTCCTTCTTACTCACCCGGCTTTAGTGTCGGGGTGATCGGAGATATGTATATGAATCCTTATTTCAATTTACGCTTCACGCCTTCTATCCATTTCGGGGATAAGAAATTTAAGTTTCGGGAACAGGCTACGGGAGAGGAATTCATCACGAACGTTCGTTCCAGTTATCTGAATTTCCCCTTAGACGTTAAATATACGGCTTTACGCTTGAATAATTACCGTCCTTATTTGATCGGCGGTATCTATGGCTCCGTGGATATAGGCCGTAAGAAAGGTAATCCGATTCTATTGAAAAGCACGGACTTCGGATTTGAGTTTGGCTTGGGATGTGATATCTATCTACCCTACTTTAAGTTATGCCCGGAGCTGAAATTCTGTTTCGGATTGGTTAACCTATTGGAGAAAGATCGTCCGGACTTGGTAGATCAAGCAAATATCAAATATACGGATGCCTTATCGAAAGCTACATCCCGTATGGTGATCCTGACATTTAATTTCGAATAAATAACTCGATATAGATATAAGCGGCCGGAATAGCCATCATTACGCTATCGAAGCGATCCAGCATGCCTCCATGTCCGGGTAATACATGCCCGGAATCTTTCACGCCTAACGTACGTTTCATCAAAGATTCGATCAAGTCGCCCCAAGTCCCGAATACTACGATCGTGCCGGCTAATCCAAGCCATGTGTACCAGTTTGTGGCCGGCATGAACCAAGCGAATATTTGGGAGGTTATTAATACGAATGCCAACCCTCCGTAAAAACCTTCCCAGGACTTCTTGGGAGAGATACGTTCGAACAATCTTCTTTTTCCAAGCATAGATCCCACTAGATAAGCTCCCGTATCATTTACCCATACGAAAACGAAAATAGCCAAGGCAAAATAGGGGATATGCACGATCTCGCCCGGCGTATTAGGTACCGATGTAATAAAGTTTAGCAGAGAGAAAGAGCCTGCGCAATAGATTTGACCGAATAAGGTCAATGCCCAGTTATTGATTGGATTACTGGCTTTATCGTAAAGCTCGGTGATCATGGTATACATTAAGAATAAAAGATAGGGGAGAAATATATTGCCTCCAACCAAGCCATTGGCGTAACCGAATGTGGCGGCGAAGAGGTAGGCTCCCCCCAAGGAACTGACAAATCGTTTGATGGCGGCATTCTCATAATGTTTAACCAATCCGTAGAACTCCCATAGAGAAAGTCCGGTAATGAGTCCAAATACCGTAAGAAAATAATAGGAGTGGAAATAGATCGCACCGACCAATACCGCGACGAAAATAATGCCAGTCAATGCACGTGTAATCAGATTTTTCAAAACAATAGTGTTTTTGCTTGTTTGTAATTTTGGCTGCAAATATAATTAATAAATTGATAATACAGCAATAAGGAAGGCTGGATAGTAACTTTTGATCAAAGATACGCCCCAGCCTTACTTGTTATGAATGTCTTGACTTTGGTCAAGCTATTTTCCCTGTCTTGTTTTCTTCGGTAGGAGTATCGGTTACGTTTTCCATTGTTGCGTCCGCTTCCGCCTCCTTATCCGCATTCTCCTTGTTCTTTCCGTTAGCCTTTTCCTGCAACTCCAGAATCTCTTGGGAACGGGAGATCCAGGCTCGTTTCCCGAAGATATGCTCTACATCTTCCGAGTAGATTACCTCACGATCCAATAATACCTGTGCAAGTTTACTATGTCCTTCCTTATTCTCGGATAATATCCGTTTTGCCCTGTCGTATTGCTCATTGATGATCTTCTGTACTTCCGTATCGATCAATTTCGCGGTCTCCTCACTATAAGGCTTGGTGAATCCCCAATCCTGTCCGGTGGAGTCGTAATAGTTCAAGTTTGGAAGTTTATCGCTCATACCGAAGTAAACGACCATCGCATATGCTTGTTTCGTGACACGTTCCAAATCGTTGGATGCGCCTGTGGATATTTTTCCCAAGACTAATTCCTCTGCGGCACGTCCTCCTAAAGTAGCGCACATCTCATCCTGCAATTGCTCGCGGGTGGTGATCTGTCTCTCTTCCGGCAAATACCATGCCGCACCTAATGCCTTACCACGGGGAACGATTGTCACCTTAACCAGCGGATTGGCATGTTCCAACAACCAACTTAATGTAGCGTGACCGGCCTCATGGTTCGCGATACATTTACGTTCTTCCTCCGTCGTGATCTTCGAACGTTTTTCAAGACCACCGACAATGCGGTCTACCGCATTCATGAAGTCTTCTTTCTGTACGAATTTCTTTCCGTTACGGGCGGCGATCAAAGCGGCCTCATTACAAACATTAGCGATATCAGCACCCGAGAAGCCCGGAGTCTGCCTTGCTAGGAACTCAGCGTCTACGCTTTCATCTATCTTGATCGGACGCAAATGCACCCCGAATATCTCTTTACGTTCATTCAAATCCGGTAATTCAACATGGATTTGTCGGTCAAAACGTCCGGCACGCAACAACGCTTTATCCAAAATGTCCGCACGGTTTGTAGCGGCTAAGATAATAACACCACTGTTAGAGCCGAAACCATCCATTTCGGTCAACAACTGGTTCAACGTGTTCTCACGCTCATCGTTGCTATTCATATTCGCGTTCTTCCCACGGGCACGACCTACCGCGTCGATCTCATCAATAAAGACGATGCAAGGAGATTTTTCCTTCGCTTGGCGGAATAAGTCACGCACACGGGAGGCGCCTACACCGACAAACATCTCCACGAAATCAGAACCAGACAAGGAGAAAAACGGCACATTAGCTTCTCCGGCAACAGCCTTCGCCAATAATGTCTTACCGGTTCCCGGAGGGCCTACCAATAATGCACCTTTGGGTATCTTACCTCCTAATTCGGTATATTTTTCCGGATTCTTTAAGAAAGAGACGATCTCCTCTACCTCTTGTTTCGCTTCCGCCAATCCGGCGACATCCTTGAATGTCACCTTACGGTCATTATCTTTATCAAAAAGCTGAGCTTTTGCCTTACCAACGCTGAACACGCCACCCGGACCTGCGCCGGTACCACCGGACATACGTCTCATCAAGAACATCCATACACCGATCAATAAGATAATCGGGCCGAATGAAACCAAGAAATTCCAGATAGCGTCATCGCCTTCCTCGAACCGGACTTGTGTATCGATATGACTATCGGCTACCGCTTTGTCATAGAAATCGGAAAACTTGTCGGCCGACGGGATCTTTACGTATACTTTCGGAGAAACCCCGATTTTAGAAACGTCCATATTCCCAAAGACCTGTTCAGTTTTTCCATTTTTCACTGTAGCCTCCACCAAGTTCTTCTTGTTGTAGACTGTCATTTTATCGAATACGTTTTCCTGCGCTAGTTTCTGGAACTCTGTCCAGCCTAGCTCTTTCATTCCCGAAGAATCATTTGTCATGTATAGGGCAACAAGCATGATGAAGATCAACCCGTACATCCAATACAAATTAAAGCGGAACATCTTAGGTTTCCCGCTCTTCGGTGTTTTATTAAACATGTCGTTTTTATTTTCCATAAGAGATTATCATCAAATATTTAGACCGGCTTAATCAATGTTAGGTACTTGTATAACCTTCGAGTCTGCCCAAAGGTTCTCCAAGTTATAAAATGCACGTTGTTCCGGCAAGAATATATGTACAAGAACCGTGCCATAATCCATGCCGATCCATTGAGCGCCCTGTGTACCGTCAATAGACAAAGGCTTCTCATTTGCATTCTTGCGTGCGAAATCCCATACGGAATCGGATAAAGCAGAAACTTGGGTAGGAGTGTTTCCCTCACAAATAACCATATATTGACAAATGGCACCAGAAGTCTGGCTTAAATCTACTGTTACAATATTTTTGCCTCTTTTTTCTTGAAGGCCTTCAACAATCGTTTTTACTAATTCTTTTGTTTGATCCATTTATTTCTATTGATATAATTTTCCAAGTCGCAAATATACTTCTTAATTCGTTACATACGTCTTTTTCTTTCATTAATATATGTGTAATAGCTTGTTTGAGACTATCTCCTCGATCGTTATAAGCTTTTAGAAAAACACGTACGTCTTTTTGAGAAAACATGTACGTGTTTTATCCGAAAGACGTACGTGTTTTTTCTGGACATTTTTTTCGAAGGTTTATTTGCAAATTTTGAAAAAGTATATACCTTTGCACTCGCTAACAAGAGAGTTGGTGATTTGTTAAATATTGTTCTATGGTGTAATGGTAGCACAACAGATTCTGGTCCTGTTTGTCCTGGTTCGAATCCAGGTAGAACAACATAAAAAAAGCCTCGTTATTCGATAAGAGTAGCGAGGCTTTTTTGTTGTAGATATCATGTTTTTATTTGTAACGAAGCCATTTGGACATCTCCTTTATACTGGGTTTCTTACCATACATGAGAATGCCTACACGGTATATTTTGGCGGAAAACCAAGTGAAACCGATGGATGATATATACAAAAATCCAATGGAAAGTAGTATTTCCCACAAAGGCACCTCGAATGGCACCCGGACCATCATCACGATCGGAGAGGTGAAGGGGATCATGGAGCACCAGAAAGCTAATGGTCCGTCAGGGTTTTCCATGCTATAGATTCCCGCATAGAGGGCGAAAACTAAAAGGAGCGTGACTGGTAGCATGAATTGTTGCGTGTCTTCTTGGCCGTCTACAGCTGATCCGATAGCGGCGAATAAAGAAGAATATAATAAGTAGCCGCCTATGAAATAAGCGATAAACAAGATGCCTATCTCGGTGAAGTTAATCGTATGAAGCATCTCTATCCATTCATTTCCATGCTGCTGGGCTGCGATAGCCGTCATGTTAGGGGTTGTGTTAAGTGCCATGCTTGATTGCAAGATCTCGCTTTCCATACCTCCTCCCAAAAAGAAAGTTCCCCCGGTGATGAGAATAAAGGTCATAACCGCCCAAAGGAATACTTGCGTAAGCCCGACAAAACCGATTCCTATAATTTTACCCATCATTAAGTCGAAAGGTTTGACGGACGAGATCATAATCTCGATGATTCGGTTCGTCTTTTCTTCCATAACCCCTTGCATGACCATTCCTCCATAGATTAGGATGAACATATAGATAAGCATGGTGAAAATTACTCCGGTTATGGATGCCACTACGGACGAGGATTGCTTTTCGCTTCCGTCATCCCCCCATTTGATCGTTTGTATGTTGAAATCTACTTTACTTTCTTTTATGATCTCTTGTAGATTGGGGATATTGAATGTTGCCAGTTTGTCACTCTCTATCTGCTTCTTTAATGTCATATTGACGAGTCGGCTCAAATCCGCCGGGATTTGTTTCTTGGAATAGAGGGTTGCGTTTTTCGGATTTTTCTGCAAGTCGTCGGAGATGTTGAGAAATGCGAATATCTCCTTTTCCGACATTTGCCTGTACTTATCCATATCTTTGTCGCCGTTGATAAAACGATAGCTTTCCGTATCCTCGAACAACGGGGCGTATTTGCCGGTGGCGTCGAGTATGGCGACTGTATGAACCTCATCTCCCTTGATGGAAGAGAGCCATAGGGGGACGAACGCAAGTGCAGCGAATAGAAACGGTGTGAGGAACGTGAGCAGGATAAATGACTTTTTACTTACTCTCCGGAGATATTCCCGTTTGATGATTAATCCAATTTTGCTCATACCTTTGATGTGTTTGTGCCGGAAACGGTGTTGATAAAAATGTCATTCATAGAAGGGATCTCCTCCGTGAAGGAAAGAATCTCATATTGGGACGCCAGCCGGGTAAGCCAATCGGAGTTACTGATATTTTCTTCCTTGCGTATCCTTAACTCCTCAATACCTCCAGTCTCCTTGCGTACATTTAATATATAGGTATTACTCTTAAACCGTTCCCGTACCTCCTTGACATTGCCGGACAGGACGACCTCAGAGCGATTGATTAAAGCAATCTCGTCACAAATCTCCTCAACGGAGGACATGTTGTGAGTTGAGAATATAATGGTATGTCCGGCCGCCTTCAACTCCAATATCTCTTGTTTAAGACGATCGGCGTTGACCGGATCGAATCCGCTAAATGGCTCGTCAAAAATCAATAGCTCGGGTTCGTGTATCACGGTAATGATGAACTGCACTTTCTGCTGCATACCTTTCGACAGCTCTTCCAGTTTGCGATTCCACCAAGGCATGATGTCAAATTTCTCGAACCAACGGGTCAAACGACTGCGTGCCTCTGGGTAGGAGAGACCTTTCAATTGTGCCAGATAGATCGCCTGCTCCCCGACTTTCATCTTTTTATACAACCCTCTCTCTTCCGGCAAGTAACCGATCTGGTAGATGTCTTCCGGGCTGGATTTATGGCCGTTGAAGCGAACGATTCCGCTATCCGGTGCCGTAATCCGGTTGATGATCCGGATCAAGGTCGTCTTGCCCGCCCCGTTAGGCCCCAGTAATCCAAAGATTGTTCCTTGAGGAACTTGGATACTTACCTTGTTCAGCGCCAGATGCCCGGCGTACTGTTTTACCACGTTTTCTGTCTCAAGGAAATTCATAGCTGTTTTTTATTACATTTTTAATACGATACGCTCACCCAGCTCTTTGCAGAGCACGTTCTTGATCTCGTTGAGATGGGCGTTCTGTTTCATTAAATCAAAGATCTGTTCCATGTCACCCTTATTTTGAGCCTCTTTGATTTTCGCTTGGATATCCTTTATCTTATGGAGGATATAGGCATCTTTCATGGAATAGATTTCCCGGGGTACCAAGTAATCCAATTTATCTTCTTCTTGCTCCAGTTCCCTGAACTTCGTATGATATTTGCTAAGCTGGTACTTATCGCTGATCAGGTTGGCGGCAAGCCGGCTGATATTCGGGTCCGGATGGGCAAGGAAATAACGACTGGCCATAAAACCCTCGTTCTGGCAATGTTCGGCAGCCTCGTCCAACATTTGCTTAAAGGCCGGCGTATAAAACGTAAGGTCGTCACGTTCCAGATCGAAACGGATATATTCGGCTACCCGCATGATGACACGCTCGTTGGTCTCCTCATCTACGTAGTCATAGAGGACACGTTCGCCGTATCGTACGATATAGCGCAGAAGAGCCAACTCGTAAGCCTCGAAAGGAGAACGTTTCGGTTGGACCTGTATGTTGGGAGCCGTCGGAACCTCGTAGGGAGGAGTAGGGGGCGGACCCGCTTCCTCTTCCGGAATATAGTCCTCGGGCGGTGGAGGTGGGATGTTTTCTGGTGGAAGGGTATTCGCCTCTTCCGGTGTATAGGGCTGGTAGCCGGGGAAATCCGGATACTCGGGGATCGTATTCACGGGAGGTTGAGCTGGCGGTGTATTCCGTATCGGCTTGGCCTCTCGTTTCTCTTCCTTGTTGAGACGGATCTTATTGACCTCGTTGAGTAAGACTTGCTCGTCTATCTCCATGGTCGTACTACATTCCCGGATATACACGGAGCGAGCGATATTATCAGGTATGATCGCTACCGTACGGATTATATCCGAGATCAAGGCGGAGCGTTTGATCGGATCGCCATCCGCTTCCGCCAATAGCAACTTTGTCTTGAAACGGATGAAATCCGTCTCGTTTTGGCTGATAAACTCTGCGAACTCGCTTGCGCTATGACTACGGGCAAACGAGTCCGGGTCTTCTCCCGCCGGAAGAAGCACGACCTTGACGTTCATCCCTTCTTCCAATAACATATCGATACCCCGGAGAGCCGCTTTGATTCCGGCGGCATCTCCATCGTATAATACCGTGATATTATTCGTGAAACGATGTATGAGCCGGATTTGCCCTTGCGTGAGCGCCGTACCCGAGGAAGCGACCACGTTCTCCACACCCACTTGGTGCATACCGATCACGTCCATATATCCTTCCACCAAGAAACAGCGATCTTGTTTCATGATCGCCTGCTTGGCGAAATAGATGCCGTAAAGCTCGTTGCTCTTGTGATAAATCTCGCTTTCGGGGGAGTTTACGTACTTCGCGGTCTTCTCGTCCTTTTTCAATACACGTCCGCCGAATGCCACGACTTTTCCACTTAACGTATGGACGGGAAAGATGACCCGTCCCCGGAAACGATCGTTCACGTTTCCATTCTCATAAGCGATAACCAGACCGGTTTTCTCGAGGAATTCCTTTTTATAGCCTGCTTTTATAGCGGTTTTGTATAAGGCATCTCGCTGGTCCAAGCTATACCCGAGCTGGAATTTACGGATGATATCTTCCCGCAATCCTCGCTCGGCGAAGTAGCGCATACCTACGCTTTTCCCTTCAACATGCTCATGTAATAACGTAGAGAAGTATTGCCCCGCCCAACTATTGACGATAAGCATACTTTCCCGGTCGCTACGGATTTGTTTCTCTTTCTCGGTAAGTTCCCGTTCCTGTATCTCTATATTGTATTTTTTCGCCAGAAAGCGTAAAGCGTCGAAATAGCTGAGTTGCTCATGCTTCATGATGAAGTGAACGGCGGTTCCACCTTCTCCGCAAGCGAAACACTTACAGATATTCTTTGAGGGGGATACGTAAAAAGACGGTGATTTGTCCGAATGAAACGGGCATAATCCTACATAGTTGATTCCTCGTTTCCGAAGAGTCACGAATTCAGAGACAACATCCACGATGTTCGCCGCGTCCAATATCCGGTCTATGGTAGGTTGATCGATCATTTTAAATTACTCCTTTTTTAGCGAACACAAATGTAGTGAAAAATAACCAAACACAAACAAGGCTTGATGTTTGCTTGTGTTTGGTTATTTTTTGCTATATTTGCGGCGTGAAACGAATGCTACTCTCCAAGTACGCCTTCCAACTTATAAGACTATATTTTGTAACTGATTGGATATTAATAGAATATATATCCTTTCAGGACTAGAAGAATTATCCATCATTCTGTGGAACATCCTTTGACAGACAATTGGTTCGTATTGCGAGACCTGACCCGTCCCAATGCTAAACGCCCGGCCTATAGGTTACTGGAGGAAAAGGGCATAGAGGTTTTCACTCCTATGCGTTGGCAGTTGGTCGAGAGAAAGGGTAAGCGGATTCGTGAGGAGGTTCCTCTTCTGCACGATTTACTTTTTGCCCATACGACCCATGCGTGTATGGATCCAATCGTAGAAGAGATCAGTACCCTCCAATATCGTTATTTGCGTGGTGGCTACCGTAAGCCGATGACGGTAGGCCATGCGGAGATGAACCGTTTTATCCGTGCTGTCCATTCCGATGATTCCCCACGTTATTTCTTGGTTGAAGAATTAACTCCAGCGATGTACGGTCGCATGATCCGCATCGAGGGTGGCCCATTGGATGGCTACGAGGGGCGTTTACTTTCTATACGGGGTTCCCGGGTGAAACGTTTGATCGTGGAGATCCCCGGTCTGTTGGTTGCCGCTGTAGAGGTCGATCCTGAATATATTCGATTACTATAATGTATATGGATAGAAGTCGAAATCCACACTTTCCGATGCTTTCGGTTTCATTCCGGTTGTTTTGTTTTAAGTCATTCCCTAAGTGAATAACTAGCGGCTATACCTAGTGGACAACTAACGGCTTGGGAAGTGAATAACTAACGGCTTCAGTTCCCGTTTACGGTTCACTGAGATAATGAATGATAAAGCTTGTTTGTTTAGACTTAAATGTCTATTTGTTAGTGTTATAGTGTGCCTTTTTAAACTCGGCGAGTAGGTTGAGGGTATGCTTCATCTCTCTCAGTTCTGTGAACACATTGCGGTTCACGGAGCAAAGCGATATTGACCTCTTGATAGAGTTTGATCCGGCCATCACTATAGAGGAGTATGCGGATAATTATTTTTTCCTTACGAGACCGATTCGTTAAGTTATTCAACAATCCATTCGGAGGATTCAATTATTCTTTAATGCATTTGTCTTTAGAACAAAAAGAGCCATTTGCGGGAACTCGTATGGAAAAATCCATAAATAAAGATTTGATTTATGTATAAATGAAAAGATTCAGGGCGAATTTTGGATTTGATAGACATATATACTAACCTTGCCTAAGGAGTATATCTTCTATGTTCGGAGGAGATATCTCCTTGGGCTAGGTAAGTAGTACTTCGTATGTGTAATCTCGTAAGTACTCAATTTATGAAAGCTGAGCAAAAAAGTATGTTAGGTGACTTGCGCCATGCACTTAAGGTACTTTGGCCACGCACCTAAGATACTTGGGAGATGAACGTAAGATACTTTTATTGGAAGAAAAATATAAATCCTTAACTTATTCGACTATGCGGACCTCCTTTTAGGAGCATACTGTGTACAATAATAAGAAAAAATCACTTTTTAACGGGAAAAAAAACTTAGTGAGTTATCTAGTTGATATTTAGTGTGGTGGAGGTGATAGGGCGCTTGCTATACGCCTTATTCCGAGACTAAAGAATCAAATTAAATCTATAATACATGAACATAGCGATAGTAGGTACTGGCTACGTAGGCTTGGTATCCGGAACTTGTTTTGCCGAAATGGGTATTGACGTGACTTGTGTGGATGTGAATGAAGAAAAGATCCAATTCTTGCTTGATGGACAGATTCCTATCTATGAACCTGGCTTAGAGGAGTTGGTAAAGCGTAATGTAGAGGCGGGTCGATTACATTTCACTACGGATTTGTCCAGTTGTTTGGACAACGTGGAAGTGGTGTTCAGTGCCGTGGGCACACCTCCTGATGAGGATGGTAGTGCCGATTTGAAATATGTCTTGGCTGTAGCCAAGACGTTTGGGCAGAATATCCATAGATATACCATATTAGTTACTAAATCTACTGTACCGGTAGGAACGGCCCAAAAAGTGAAGGAGACTGTACGGGCTGAGTTGGAGAAACGTGGCGTAGATATAGTGTTTGATGTGGCCTCCAACCCCGAGTTTTTGAAAGAAGGGACTGCGATTAAAGATTTTATGACACCAGACCGAGTTGTCGTTGGCACTGAGAGTGAACAGGCCAAGAAAATCATGAGCCGTCTTTATAAACCGTTTATGCTAAGTGGTGAGCGTATGATTTTTACGGACATACCCAGTGCTGAGATGATTAAATATGCTGCCAACTCCATGTTGGCCACCCGAATCAGTTTTATGAATGACATCGCCAACCTCTGTGAGTTGGTGGGTGCGGACGTGAACATGGTACGCAAGGGGATAGGCTCGGATACCCGTATCGGGAAAAAGTTTCTCTACGCCGGGTGTGGCTATGGGGGTAGTTGTTTCCCGAAAGACGTGAAGGCCTTGATCAAGACCGCCGAGAAAAGCGGTTACCCGATGCGGGTTCTGAAAGCGGTGGAAGAGGTGAATGAGTCGCAGAAATCCATCCTTTTTAATAAATTGATGAAACATTATGCGGGACAATTGAGAGGTAAGACTATCACTTTGTGGGGGTTGGCTTTTAAACCGGAGACGGATGATATGCGTGAGGCTCCCGCATTAGTGTTGATTGATAAACTTCAGAAAGCCGGTTGTAGGGTGAAAGTGTACGACCCGATTTCCATGACGGAGTGCAAACGCCGTATTGGTGACATCGTAACCTATTGTAAGGATATGTATGAGGCGGCTCTCGATACTGATGCCTTGTTGCTGGTTACCGAGTGGAAAGAGTTCCGTATGCCGAGTTTGGCTGTTTTGGCGAAGACCATGAGCCATAGAGTGGTGATTGATGGCCGTAATATTTACGATGCGGAGGAGATGCATGAGAATGGCTTCGCTTATTATAAAATAGGATAAAAAGAGGCTATGAAAGTATTAGTGACTGGAGCGGCGGGATTCATAGGCTTCCATACCGTGAGGCGTTTGCTGGAACGAGGGGATGAAGTCGTTGGGCTCGACAGTGTCAACGACTACTACACGCCTGAATTGAAGTATGGTCGTTTGGCAGAGACTGGTATCGGTCGTGAGGAAGTGGATTGGTATAAATTTGTGCGAAGCGTAAAATATCCTCTCTACCGTTTCATCCGTATGAATTTGGAGGACAAGCAAGCCATGCAGATGCTGTTTGCGAATGAGAAGTTTGACAAAGTAATCAATTTGGCAGCTCAGGCCGGAGTACGTTACTCCATCCAGAATCCGTATGCCTATGTAAGCAGTAATGTGGACGGCTTCTTGAATATTTTGGAAGGATGTCGCCACAATGGTATACAACATTTGGTCTATGCCTCATCCAGTAGTGTTTACGGATTGAATGGCAAGGTCCCTTTTAGTGAGCATGATAGCATCGCCCATCCTGTGAGTCTTTATGCGGCCACTAAAAAAAGCAATGAGCTGATGGCGCATACCTACAGCCATCTGTATGGCATTCCTACTACGGGATTACGCTTCTTCACGGTGTATGGTCCTTGGGGACGACCGGATATGTCTCCGTTCCTTTTTACGGATGCGATCTTGAACCATCATCCCATCAAGGTGTTCAACCATGGTGATATGCTGAGAGACTTCACCTATATTGATGATATAGTGGAGGGAGTGATCCGGGTATTAGATCATACGGCCACTCCAAATGTCGATTGGAGAGCTGAACAACCCGACCCTGCGACCTCGTCTGCTCCTTATCGGGTCTATAATATCGGTAACTCACACCCCGTGCGTTTGATGGATTTCATCGCTGCCATTGAAATTGCCTGTGGTCATGAAGCGGAGAAAGAGTTCCTTCCGATGCAACCCGGCGATGTCTATCAGACGAACGCTGATACCGCACTGTTGCAAAGTGAGCAAGGATATAAGCCCTGTACATTGATGATGGAAGGAGTAAAAAAAACGGTGGAATGGTATATTAAGTATATGCGAGGAGTGGTTGATAATTGAAAATGATAGGATTCTATATCTATTGATATTTTCTATTATTCAAACAAAAGTCCATTGTTATATCTTTTAATCGTAAGATTTTTGATTCTATTATGTGTTTAAATCCTTGTGAAGATCTAAGTGCTAAAACACTTAAATGCCAAACAAAAAAAACTGCTATTCTAATATCATGTTTTGATTGGTATGTTAATCGATTGAAATATATAGATAAATATTTGCAGGATAGAGGATACTCAACTTTAGTGTTGATATCAGATTTTAATCATAGTATTAAAAAAAATGATACTCATTTGAACTATGTAAAAAATTTGAGATATATTCATGTTCCGCAATATGAGAAGAATGTTTCTATTAGAAGACTATGGTCTCATTGGTGTTTTACAAGAAATATACGGTATTTTATAGAAAATAAGAAACCAGATTTTGTATATTGTTTAGTTCCTCCAAATTCGCTTGTTAAAGGCCTTGTAATCCTCAAGAAGAAGCAAGGATTTAGATTAGTTTTTGATGTTATAGATTTATGGCCTGAGAGTTTTCCTAAAAACTGTACAAATTCATATCCTTTTTCTGTATGGAGAAATTACAGAGATTTATATATAGATAAGGCAGATTGTATAGTACTAGAGTGTGAGTATTATATGAGAATACTTAGTAAATATGTAGATAGTGATAAAGTGAATGTGTTACGATTGATAAAAAAATCTTCACCAATAGTCAATAAAGTTGCATTAAATAAAGATTCGATAAATTTATGCTATTTAGGGTCTATTAATAGTTTAATAGATATAGAGAAAATATGCTCTATTGTTCGTGTCTTGAAAAAAATAAAATTAGTTCGAGTCAAAATAATAGGAGATGGAGAGAAAAAAGATGAATATATAAAATCTTTAAAAAAAGAAGATGTAGATGTTGAATATTATGGAAAAATATTTGATGATACTGAGAAACAAAAAATTTTTGCAGATTGTCATTTTGGAATAAATATTTATAAATCATCTATAGAAGTTGGCTTGACAATGAAGAGTGTCGATTATTTTCAAATGGGAATACCTATTATTAATTCAATATCAGGTGATACTAGAGAGTTTGTGAAAAAATATGGGGTAGGGATTAATATGGAAGATATTGAAGAAAGTGTAGTTGTTGACTTTTTAAATAGTATGGAAGATCGGAAAGCAAAGGTGGTGTCAGTGTTTAATGAGTTTATTAGTGAATATAATATAGAAAATAGACTTGCTTTTTTGGATAAATTAATTTGAAAAATATGTTTTTTTATAGTATAGGAGAGAATATAAAGAATATAATTGCTTTGATGTATACAAAATTAATATGGAAAAATGCTCGGTTGGTAAGGCTTCCATTCTATGCAAGGAATCAGAGAAATATCATTATGTCTAAAGGATTTACTTGCGGTTATAATTGTAGGCTTTCTGCTGGATCCGATATTGTAGGTCGAAAAATTATATTTGGAAAGAATTTTACCATGGGTGATAACTGTCAATTAGAAGGGCAAGGAGGGTTGACGATTGGTGATGATGTTTTATTAGCTTCAAGGGTATTTATAGGAACTACTAGTCATGGAAAATATGTAGGTGAGCGACAGGATAGTCCTACGACAAAGCCAAATGAACGTAAGATTTATTATCAAAGTGTTGAAATTGGCAATAATTGCTGGATTGGAAATGGAGTAGTGATTCTTTCTGGCGTAACTATAGGTAATGGTTGTATTGTGGGGGCAAACTCTGTTATTACTAAAAATATACCAGATGAATGTATGGTAGTAGGAGTCCCAGCCAGAATAATTAAGAAATATAGCAAAGATACTGGCAGATGGGAATTATATATGTCTTGATGAGATAATTAAAAAGATGTCATGTTTAGTGTAGTGATTCCTGCATATAATTGTGAGAATACAATTGTTGCGACAATAGACTCGGTTCTAAGGCAAACGAGGATAGATTTGATAGAAGAGATAATAGTTGTAAACGATGGTTCTGAGGATCAAACCGAAAAGATCGTAAATGACTACATGTTGGGATGTGAGAGAAAATATCAGTATATTAACTTTGTGTTGATATCTCATCCCAATAAAGGAGTTTCATACACAAGAAACCGAGGAATTCTAATAAGTAAGGCTGAATGGATAGCATTGTTGGATTCAGATGACATTTGGGTGGAGAATAAACTAGAGAGACAGTTTTATTTTATAGAAAAGATAAAAGGGATATGTTTTTTAGGAGCGACCTTCCCTTTATGTGTTCTTGGAAAATCTAAAGAGGGGTTATATAAATTGAATGCAAGAGAATTATGTTATCGTAATATGCCATCAACACCTTCCGTTGTTTTTAAAAAGGAAATAGGAATAGAATTAGGGCTGTTTGATGAGAAGATGAGATATGGAGAGGATATCAACTTCTTTCAAAAATTCTTATTAAAAGATAGTTATTATATTATGGCTGAAAGTCTTATAAAGCTAGGGATTGGAAAGAGCTTTTATGGAGAGAGTGGATTATCTTCTAATTTTATTTTAATGCATAAAGGTAGAAATGAAAATGTTAGAGATCTGCATAAATTAGGGCTAATTGGTAAACCTTTTATGTATTGTATGTTAGTTATGAATGAAATGAAACTAATAAGGAGGATTATAATGAGATTAATATCAAGAGCAGTAAACAGTCTAAATAAAACGAGTAAATATTGATAATTGTTGGAAAATAAGAGGATGGATTATGTTGTCAGAAAATACTCCGTTGATTAGTGTGATAGTACCTGTCTATAATGTCTCTGTATATTTAAGAAAATGTATCGAGTCTATTAGGAATAGTACATACATTAACTTAGAAATTATTTTGGTGGATGATGGTTCCACCGATGGTAGTGGAAATATATGTGACCATTATGAAAAAATTGATGATAGGATAACGGTTATTCATAAGAAAAATGGTGGGTTGAGTTCCGCTAGAAATGTAGGATTGGATATAGCTACAGGGTTATATATCAGTTTTATTGATAGTGATGATTATATTTCTGATAAAATGTTTGAGGCAATGTTGAGAAAAGCTCTGGATATGGATGCGGATATTGTCCAATGTGGGGTATTTCGAGTAGACGAATATGGAAATTTATATAAAAAGAGTTATGCGAAAGAATGTTATTTAAGGAATGAGTCTGTTATTGAAAGTTTTTTTACAACATCACAAATACCGGTAATATTATGTAATAAATTATTTAAAAAACAACTAATTAGTTCTACTCGAATGGTAGAAGGTAAGAATAATGAAGATAATATGTTTATGATCGATATATTGTCTAAAATTAAGTGTTTTGTAAGTATAGAAGATGCTTTTTATTATTATTTAAATCGTTCTAATAGTATAATGAATAAAACTTTTTCAGAGAAAAAATTAGACTCTATTTTTGCATATAACTATGTTCTAAATAGAACAAATGAATTTGCTCCTTCTTTTTCTCATTATGTGAATTATTGGAGGTGTATGAATAGTTTTTATTTATATTATTCTATATGGAAAAGTAATGTAATAGATAAGAATAAATATTATCAAATTGTGGAGAAAGAGTTTCAAGATACGTATCCATATGTAAGAAAATTAAAATATATAAAATACAAAGATCGTATTCGATTGATGATTTTTAATATTAGTAGAATTAATGCTGTTAAATTGTATCATTCCTGTTTAAAGAATAGACTATGAAAAAAATACTGTTTGTTATTGGAACAATGACTAATGGGGGAGCGGAACGTGTTATATCGGTGTTGGTTACATGGTTTTGTAAACAAGGTTACGAAGTTTCTGTTACTACTATCATTGATAATAAAATAGATTATCCTCTTGATAATAGAACGCATTATTATCCTCTTCGATTTAAGGGGCGTGGTGTGCAAAGGAATATAGACCGGATAAGACAACTAAGATCTATTATGAAAAGAACGCAAGCAGATGTGGTTGTTTCATTTCTTTCAATTATTAATATTGCTACTTTAATAGCGAGTATAGGTCTTAATAAAAAAATTATATTATCAGAGAGGAATGATCCTTCAAAAGAACCTTTTGGGAAATTAAATCGGTTGATTCGTAATTTGTTATATAGTTTTTTACGTTGTGATAATTTTGTGTTTCAAACACATGATGCTATGATTTATTTTAATAAAAATATACAGAATCGCTCAAATGTTATACCGAATCCTCTCTCTGTATTACCCGATATATATGAGGGCGTAAGGAGGAAAAGAATTGTTACAATAGCAAGGTTAGAACCGCAAAAAAATATCTCATTGCTAATAAAATGTTTTTATAATATATGCTGTAGATATCCAGATTATATTCTTGATATTTACGGTAAAGGTATTCTCCTTGATGAACTGAAAATGTATACGGAGATGTTAGGTATTGGAGAAAAAGTTATTTTCCATGGTTTCGTGAAAAATCTTCATGAACATATTAAAGATGCGAGTATATATGTCATGTCTTCAAATTATGAGGGAATTTCAAATGGAATGTTAGAGGCACTAGCTATGGGGATTCCTGTTGTAGCGACAGATTGTCCTATTGGCGGTGCTAAAATGTATATAGAGCATGGTATAAATGGGCTTCTCGTTCCAGTTGGTGATGAGGAAAAATTAACAGAAGCGTTGACAACAATGATAGAAAGACCAGAATATGCGGAGAGCTTAGGAAGAAGAGCTATAAATATTAGAAGGGATTTGAGTGTTGAAAATATAGGGTTGATGTGGAAACGTGTGATTGATGGAGGCGATGTACTACAATGAAAGCATTGGTAAGTGTAAAGAAACTTAATGCGTCTGTTATATTTCTGATGTTGAACCTATGGTTATACTTTCCTGTGGTTTTTATGATCAATGCGACTCTCTCAGGATCAGAAATTGGCTTATTTTCTTTATCATGGCTTGGGAATCTTGTTCTTATCTCATATTGCTATATATATTATAAATCAAACCATGAAATATTCACTCCATTTAATATTTTAGCTTTATTTATGGCTTTATTTAATTGGGGGCAGTGCATCATGTGGTCGTTGGGTATACATACTGATACTGAAATAGGCACAGGTGAATTATATAGTAATTATCGTATGCCTACCCCAAGTGAAATAATGAATGGACAAATGTTCACGATAGTGATGATGGCGTTTTTTCTATGTGGTGCGCTTTTTGCTAATAGTGTAATAAGTAAAAAAGAGCGTCATAGGATCTCTGACGCAAAGGAGATGAAAGTTTTGTATCGATTCTCAAAATATGTCTCATTCTTAGTCGTTCCATTGACTTTTTATAGAATATTCCAAGCGTTAGTTATCTCATTTACTCATGGCTATGCGGCTCTATATTATGGTGATTATAATATAGCAGGGGGGTGGTTGACTCAAGTTGAATATATATTTTTCCCTGTATTGGTGGGGTTGCTTATTGGGAGTAATTATGCAAAAAGCACTCGGAGGAATGTGTATATTATTTTTGGAGTGTATATGATTTTATATTTTATTTCAGGAGAACGAGGGAACTGGCTTTATAAGTTGATTTTGTTAATTTGGCTAGAGCACAAATTTTATAGACCAATAAATGCTAAAATAATTGCTAAGTGGAGTGTTTTTATTATTTTAGGTCTTTATCTTGTTTATGGAATGATAGAGTTGAGAAATACTAGTTTGTCATCAGTTACTTTTGATGAAATGTTGGATGTGGTTTCTTTAGAGAAATTTCCTCTTGTATCGGCATTCTTTGAAATGGGAGGGAATATGTCTATAATTATTATTTTGCTAATAGAAGGATCTGATATTTGGAATAATTATAATACTTATTTAGCTGCAATAATAGGGATGCCTGCGACATTTTGGTTGGAAGATTTTGGAATTAAATTTACCTATCTTGAAAATTGGTTTTCTCAAGATTTTCTTGAGATACTTTGGGGTAGTGGATTTTCATTTGTAGGAGAAGCTTTTCTTAATGGTGGTAAATATTTTGCATTTATCTATGTGGTTATATTAGGTTTTTTTATTTCTACTGTTACAAGAGTTGATAATAATATAGGTAGAAATAATGGAATTGCTATTGCTTTTGTCGTTACTTCATGTAATGCTTTTACTACAATGATGCGTGGAAGTTGTCATTCTTCATTTAAAGCATGGTTTTTAGGTTCCATTATTTATTTTGGTTGTGTGATTTTAATCTCAAAAAGTGTGAACTTTAGAGTGAAAAATAGATTTATTATTAATAAATAAAATTGTAGGTTTTATGATTCTTATATATAATAAAATCCTTCATTTTGTTTGGAGTATTTACTCTAGATACAAGTTGAAGAATAAGGGAATTTCGATTATTTCTTGTAATTGTATTGGTGGGGTGATGTATCATGATTTGGGGCTTCCTTTTCTTTCTCCAACTATTAATCTTTATTTTGATCCAAAGGATTTTTTAAGATATGTCAAGAATTTGAGATACTATAATAGTTTGGAATTAGAGAATGTTACGTTGATGAACGATTATCCACAAGGAAGGTTAGATGATGTTTTGATTCATTTTTTACACTATAAGACATTTGATGAGGCTAAAATCTGTTGGGAAAAAAGAAAAAAGAGGATTTGTTATGATAACATATTTGTAATTATGACAGATCAGCAAAACTGTACACTAGAAGATATGAGTGAGTTTGATACGGTTCCTTATCCAAAAATAATGTTTAGCAATAAGCATATTAATTATCCGTGGTGTAAGTATATTTCGGGGTTTGAAGGAGAGAAATGTGTGGGGAATACTATTGAGTATCAAAAATATGGGAAGAGATACTATGAGCAGTTTGATTATGTTGGATTTGTTAATAGTATTAAAAAGAAAGAATAGCATATATGATTTTTGAGGAAAATATATTTGGAAAGATTGTAACTGCGGCAAAATGGTCGATTGTAACAGAGATTTTATCTAAAATTATTCCACCTGTCACAAATATGATTTTAGCAAGAATTTTTACACCAGATGTATTTGGAATTATGGCCACTATAACAATGGTAATAACTTTTGCAGATGTGTTTGTTGAATCTGGCTTTCAAAAATTTTTAATACAGCACAATTTTTCTAATATAAAAGAAGAATATGAATATATGAGTGTTGCGTTTTGGGCAAATCTTATTTTTTCATTTATCATATGGGGAGTATTAATTGTATTTAATCAAACTATAGCTAGATTGGTTGGAAATGAAGGACTTGGATATCTTATTGTAATTACAGGCATGACAATTCCTCTATATGGAATTATAGGTATACAAGGCTGTAAGATAAAAAAAGAACTTAAATTTAAAAAATTATTTTATGTCCGATTCATTACTTCGATATTGCCACTCTTTATAACGGTACCACTTGCGTTATTAGGATTTGGTTATTGGGCATTGATAATAGGATGCATTATTGGAGCTTTTATTCAATCTTTATTATTGTTTTATGTTGGTAAATTTTTGCCAATTATGTTTTTTTCTAAACAATATTTGTACCATATGTTACAGTTTGGTATTTGGACTATTTTAGATGGAATTGCTATTTGGTTAACAGCATGGATTGACTCGTTCTTAATAGCTAATTATATGTCAGATTATTATCTAGGACTATATAAAAACACTTCATCTATGATTTTTTCTTTTTTTTCGATAGTGACGGCGGCAATGATACCAGTTCTGTTTTCTGCATTGTCAAGGTTTCAAAATGATCAAGAGATGTTTAATAAGACTTTTTTAAATACACAGAATGTACTTGCACTTGCTTTACTGCCATTGGGGACTATTTTATATTTCTATCGTGCTTTTGTAACGAATATATTGTTTGGATCCGCATGGATGGAAGCAGCTGATATTGTAGGTGTTATGGCTATAACAACTGTGATTAGGATTCTTTTTGTGAGTATCTATAGTGAAGTCTATCGGGCAAAGGGGAAATTTTACTTGCCATTGATTATGCAGCTGGTAGATTTGTGTGTACTGGTCCCTGTATGTGTTATTTCTGTGAAATATGGTTTTTGGGCACTTGTTTATGCGAGATCATTTGTACGGCTTGATTTAATAGTTCCTATGCTTGTTGTTACTAATATACTTTGCGGTATTACACCTTTAAATACAATAAAAAATGTTTTAAATCCTTTTGTTGCAACTGTATTTATGATAATTTGTATATTAATTATGCAGAGTGTATATGAATCTTTTCTTTGGTCTATAATCTCAATATTTATAAGTGCTTCTATGTATCTTTTAGTATTGTTTTTCTTTAAAAAAGAAAGATGTATGATGTTGAGTATGTTTGGAAAATTTAAATATGCTTGAAATTTGGATAGGGAGGTTCATTCACTTCATTATATGGATCATTTAGTGGATATGTGCCGTAAACGCAATCATGTTTTGTCGATTATTTGAGAGCGGCTATGTCGTGAGTTTGAAGTCGATTTTGATTTAAGTGCTTGTGATAAGAAGCATAAATGTCAAAAAATAGCCCCGATGAGCCCCATCCAATACTTTGAGGCCCCACCGAGACACTACGCCAACAAATATTTCAATACACATCCGGTTTCCCCGGCTAGTATGAGTGTATACTCTGATATCCCCAGCCAGTCGGCGGCTTCGGGATGAGCTGCTGCGAACCTTGCGGTACGACAGCGAATACCTCCGTGTTCGTATTTTGCCACTAAATGCGTCGCTAATCTACCTAGATCTGCCCTAAATATTGTGTGTTTCTTAAAAGCGGGTTCCCATGAATGTATTATCAAAATTGTTAAATCAGCAAAAGTGAACAAGACCCAGTACGATTAGTATTAATAGTAATTCAAAATGCTGTGGATAGAAATCAGTTTCCAGATAGACGTGTTCTCATTATATACTGATTTATAAATAACGACCTTTAAATAGTAGGCTTATTGTCATTTTTAAGAGATTAATTTGGGTACGGTTACCCTATTTAATAATTCATCATGTATAAACATTTCTGGAAGAGGGTGATTGATTTCACCTTATCACTTCTTGCATTGGCTATCCTATGGCCGATCCTTTTACTTATTGCCATTTGGTTACATTTCGCCAACAAAGGCGCCGGTGCCTTCTTCTTCCAAGAGCGTCCGGGTAAGGACGGTAAGATTTTTAGGGTGATAAAGTTCAAGACGATGACGGATGAGCGGGATTCCAAGGGCGATCTTCTGCCCGATGCGGCCCGGCTTACGAAAGTAGGTAAGCTTGTCCGCTCCACCTCTCTCGACGAGTTACCCCAGTTGATCAACGTGCTGAAAGGGGATATGGCGTTGATTGGCCCGAGGCCGTTACTTATACAATATCTTCCTTTGTATAACAAAGAGCAAGCACGCCGCCATGAGGTACGTCCGGGTATTACGGGTTGGGCGCAAGTGAATGGTCGTAATGCTATCTCGTGGGCGAGGAAGTTTGAGCTGGATGTGTGGTATGTTGACAATATCTCATTTGTGATAGACCTTAAAGTTATAGTCTTGACTATAAAGAAAGTATTATTTAGAGAGGATATCAACTCTGCGACATCAGCGACTGTGGAAGGTTTTAACGGACATAATTAATAGAAATGAAGAATATTATAATAATTGGAGCTGGTGGTTTTGGTAGAGAGTGTTATGCTATCGCATTAGCTTGTATTGAAAATGGAGCGGATTTTATTGTTAAAGGTTTTTTAGATGATAATAATGAGGTCTTAAATGGATATGCGAATTATCCTAAAATTATCGGTAAATTATCCACTTATGAGATTGAAGAAAACGACGCTTTTGTATGTGCTATAGGAAATCCTAAAACTAAAGAAAAATGCACGAACATGATTCTTGAAAGGGGGGGGGAATTTATCAATCTGATACATCCCAAAGCTACGATAGGATTAAATTGTAAGATGGGCAAAGGGTGTATTATGATGCCAAATACTCTAATCGGACAAGATGTTACAGTAGGAGATTTTGTGACATTTGATGGATATTCTTCTGTTGGTCATGATGTTCATATAAGTAGCTATAGCCATTTTAGCCCATTTGCATTTGTTGCTGGCGGCTCAAGGATCGGGCTAAGGGTTATGATTCAACCTGGTGCTAGAGTTATTATTCATAGGACGATAGGTGATGATGTTACGATTGGTGTAGGAAGTGTGGTTCTTAGAGATTTAAAGCCTGGTATTACTGTATTTGGTAATCCTGCGAAGCAGATATAGTATTAATTGTAAATTATTGAAATTATGGAACTTAAAGGGTTTATTGAGAATTTTGCGGCTCAGTTCGATGAAACAGATGCTGAAGTGTTCACGGCAGAGACTAATTTTAGAAATCTTGAAGAGTGGAATTCTCTTACAGGTCTTCTAATTATTTCAATGGTTGATGAAGAGTACGGAGTGCAAATTAATGCAGAAGTTCTTCGTTCGTGTGTAACTGTTGGAAATCTTTTCGATAAAGTAAACTCTATGTTGAAATAACTCTTTGTTTTAATGAAAAAAATCAATCTTATTGAGTGTTTCGAAGAGACCGTCACAAAACATAGTGAAAAGGTCGCTGTGTGGGAAGGTCAACAATCAATTACCTTTGGCCTCTTGAAAGAGAATGCTTTACGTTTGGCACAAGTGCTTGTCAATAATAAGAATATCACTTGTTCGCCAGTAGCTGTATTCTTACCAAAGTCAATTAGGACAGTATGGGTAAACTTAGGTATCACATATAGCGGTAACCCATATATGAACCTAGACATCAAAACTCCGGCTACTCGTATTCAGAACATTCTTACTCTAATCAAACCTCAAGCTGTGATTACAGATGCGGTACATGTTAAGACTATTGAAAAGATTGTATCGGCTGATGTTGCTATTATTAATCTTGATGAGATCAGTAATGCATTAGAATATAACTATGATACAATAATGAGACGTCTTTCGACTTTAATTGATTCAGATCCTTATTGTATTATTAATACTTCAGGCTCAACAGGTACTCCTAAAGGGGTAGTGCTTAATCATAAGAGCTTTTTTGACTTCATGGTTCGTTCTGAAGAGGCTTTTCCTCTTACAAACGATGAAATATTAGGTTCCCTATCTCCTGCCGTATTTGATATCTATGTATATGAACTTTGTCTATTGATGTCGAAGTCAAGTACTATCGTATTGATTCCAGATAGTCTTTCCGCATTCCCTGCGGCTATCTTGAAAATTCTTCAAGAAAAGAAAGTTACTTATATTTTCTGGGTACCGACTATCATGGTGAATATCGCTAATATGGGGCTTCTTTCTCAAATTGAGTTACCTGACTTGAAGATCGTTTGGTTTGCGGGTGAAGTATTCCCGACTAAGCAGTTCAACATTTGGAGAGAATCTCTTCCACATGTAATCTTTGCTAACCTTTATGGTCCAATCGAAATTACATTGGATTGTGTCTTCTACATTGTTAGAAGAAAAATCAAGGATGAAGAGCCCATTCCTATCGGATTTGCATATAAGAATACAGACATTCTCATCCTAGATGAAGATAATAAGCGTATTACTGAAAGTAATAGAGAAGGCGAACTTTGCGTTCGTGGAACATCTCTAGCAATGGGATATTACAATAACCCAGTGAAGACAGCAGCAGCTTTCGTTCAAAATCCTTTAAACAATTCATATCCTGAAACAATTTATCGTACAGGTGACATTGTTTATATTAATGACCTTGGTGAGATTGTTTTCAAAGGAAGAAAAGACAGCTTGGTTAAGCACATGGGTTATAGAATTGAGTTAGGAGAAATCGAACATGTGATCATTAATACGCTTAAGTTGATTAAGAATGGTTGCGTAGTATATAACTATGCCAAAAAAGAGATTACTCTTTACTATGAGCATCCAGAGGAAATATCTCCAGCAGTATTTAGAAAGACCTTATCGGATTCTTTGCCTAAATACATGATTCCATCGGTATTTTGCCGTTTAGACGAAATACATAGAAATACGAATGGAAAGATTGACCGGTTGTACTATAAAAATTTAGTAAATGGATAATAAATTGAGGATTGCGTTTTTCGGAGAGGATTCATTTAGTACAGTGATCTTAAATTCTCTTATTAAGGCTGATCATGAGATATGCCTAGTTGTAACACCATATTATAATAATGTAGTATATAAGAGGTTGGAGTTAATCTGTAATAGGAACGATATACGGTTTTATCGCACTAAAAAAATTAACTCTGATCAAACAGCCTCTGTTTTGAAGGAGGCAAATCCTCAGTTATGTGTCATTTCTCATTTTGAGAGATTGATAAAAAAGCAATTACTTGATATTCCTCCAATGGGATTCATAAATTTACATCCATCTTTATTGCCTGAATACAGAGGAATGGCTCCTCAGCACTGGCCAATAATCAATGGTGAATCAAAGACTGGCGTAACAGTTCATTATGTGGATGAAGGAACTGATACTGGAGATATTATACTGCAAGAAGAAATTGAATTATTACCGACAGATTATGTTTATGATTTACAAAAAAAATGGCTAAAAATTTATGAATACATTATGGTTGAGGCAATCGATAAAATACTTTCCGGAGCGCCAACTATTAAGCAATCGCATTTAAAGGGTTTATACTATGGTAAACTTAAAATTGAAGATTGTCAAATAGATCTCTCTAGAACTACAATTGAAGTAATGCGATTAATACAAGGTGTTTCGAGACCATACTATGGAGCCCGATTGAACAACCATATTATATGGAATGCACATATTGCATCGCCATCAGAAATCGTTCTTGAATTTATTAATAAATATGAACAGGGAGGGGTGCTTTTAACGTCTGACGGTGCAATTGTAATCGATACAGTGTCCGAAGGCTAGATAATATATAATCAACTAATGATAATACTATAGTTAGGTATGGGCATTATGGCTTTAAACCAGAGAACCTACTTGATGTAGATACATAAATAAAGAAATTAAATATCAATAAAATGAAAGCTAAAATTACTGCAATCCTTAGTGAAATTCGTCCGGAGTTTGATTTTACAAAAGATGTGAATTTCATAGAAGAAGGTATGTTGGACTCATTTGACGTAGTAAGCCTTGTAAGTTCTCTTGATGAGACTTTTGGCATCTCTATTAATGGTATGGATATTCTTCCGGACAATTTTTCTTCTATTGAGAATATTATAGCTTTGTTGAAGAAAAACGGAGTTGAATAATGGATTTACTCTTTAAGAATAAAAAAATTACAGGTATTTTGTCTATTGTTCCTCAGAAGGTTGTTTCTTTTGAGGAAGAGATGGCAAACTATAATTTCTCACCTGCTAAGTCAAAGAAGTTGGCTCTTGTAATGGGTTACAAACAGCACAGAATAGCTCTTGACCATCAAACATCCGCTGATTTCTGTATGCATGGACTGCAATATCTATTTGATAATAATTTTCTTAATAAAGATAGTATTGATGCTTTGTTGTTTGTATCTCAAAGCGCCGACTATATCATGCCTCCAACGTCAAATGTCATTCAAGGTCATTTTGATATGAAGACTGATATGGTTTGTATGGATATAAATCAGGGATGTGCGGGCTTTGAGTTAGGCTTGATTCAGGCTTTTATGCTGCTTGAGCAAGAGAGTATCAATAAAGTAATACTTTTGAATGCGGATGTGCTTAGTCATAAGGTGTCAAAGCAAGATCGAAATAGTTTCCCATTAATAGGAGATGCCGCAGCTATCACTATTGTTGAAAAATCAGATGATACAATACCAATTCATGTAACTTTGAATATGGATGGAAAAGGAGCATTTGCTCTTCGTATCCCTGCGGGTGGTGCTCGTTTACCTCATTCAGAGGAAACAGCTAAGATGGTTGAAGACGAGGCCGGTAATTTCAGATCTTTAGATAATCTTGTAATGGAAGGTGATCAGGTGTTTAACTTTGTCCAGCGCAAAGTGCCACCGATGATTAATCACCTTATGGAACTTACGTCAAAGAATGTTGAGGATGTAGATTTCTTTATGTTCCATCAACCAAATAAGTTCATGCTTAATAAGGTTGCAGATGCTCTTAAGATACCTTATGAAAAAATGCCTGCTAACATTGTAGAAAACTTCGGAAATTCAAGCAGTGTGACTGTTCCACTGAACATTACATTTAATCTTGGTGAAACTCTTAAATCAGAAACTAAATCTATTTGTGTGGCTGGTTTCGGAGTTGGTCTTACGTGGAGTAGTGCTCTAATGAATATAGGTAATTTAGATTTCTGTAACATAATTGAATTCTAACTATGTATAATCCATTATCATTAATAGGAAAAAAGTACTTGATTACAGGAGCAGCTTCTGGGATGGGGCGAGAAACTAGCATTGTCCTTTCTAAATTGGGGGCAGAACTTATTTTGGTAGACATCGATGAGCAAGGATTGAATGTTACTGCTGAAATGCTAGAAAATAAGTATTATGTACTTCCATTAGATCTGTCAGATACTAAATCTATAAAACCTACAATAGAGAGAGCCGTAGCTGAATTCGGTTTAATCAATGGTTTCGCTCATGTTGCTGGTATTCCTTATATTACGCCTTTAAAAGGAGTAAAAGAAGAAAAAGCAGAACTTCTTTATAAAGTTAATCAGTTTGCGGCTATTGAATTAGCTAAAGTGTTTAATTCTAAAAAAGTATACGCTGGCGAATCGGGTTCAATAGTAATGATCTCTTCAGTTTATGGAGTTGTTGGTTCTGCTGCTAATGTGGCCTATGCGATGACAAAATCTGCAATTATTGGAATAACAAAGGCTCTTGCTATGGAATTGGCTCCTAAAAAGATTAGAGTTAATTGTATTGCTCCAGGTTTTGTTAAATCAAAAATGATGGCAGAGAATATTTTCAGATTTGACGATGATTATATGGAGAAACTGGATGCAATGCATCCTCTTGGGCTTGGCACTCCAGAAGATATTGCTAATGGTATTGCATTCTTATTTAGCGATATGTCTAAATGGACTACTGGTGCTACAATAAGTATTGATGGTGGTTTTACAGCCCAATAGAAATTTATGGAAAGAGAATATATATTAATTACAGGTTCTTCTTCAGGGATAGGAGAAGAAATAGCAATCAATATCTCATCTACTTGCAATGTAATTCTGAATGGAAGAGACGTAGAGCGGCTTAATACTGTTAAGACTAAATGCCATGAAGGTGATCACATTATTTGGAATTACGATTTATCGGATGTGGATAATATTGAAGACTCTCTTACTCAGTTACTAAAGGAAAATGATGTAAAGGTTACCTACTTTGTTCATTGTGCAGGATTTATGAAGATGTACCCTCTGAAAATTGTCAAAAAGGAAATACTTCAAGAGTCATTTAATATCAATGTTATTTCTGCTGCCCTTATAGCAAAAGTTCTTACTGGTAAGAAACAAAATGATAAAACATTAAAGAGTGCAGTATTCATCTCAAGCAACATTAGTAATTTCGGAGCAAAGGCATTTAGTGTATATGGCTCTGCAAAAGCTGGCCTTGATGGTTTGATGCGTTCTCTTGCTATGGAATTTGCGCCAAAAGTCCGTATTAATTCTGTATTACCAGGTGGAGTTCGTACTCGTATGACTGAGTGTATGTATCAAGATCAGGAATTAATTGACCGTATGGCTTCAACTTATCCTTTAGGTCTCGGAACAGTTACCAATATTAGTGATGCCGTTTTGTTCTTGCTCTCCGATAAGGCAAGCTGGATTACTGGTCAACAAATCACAGTCGATGGTGGTAGAACCGCAAATGTTACAGGTTAATGAATATTAAGAGACTAGTTAATAGCCCTGTGTCATCTAATTGCTTTATTCTCTATGATGGTGTAGGTACAAATTTACCGTGTGTTATTATTGATCCGGGAAGTGAAAATAATGATGATCTGCTTAATTTCATATCGCACAATAAGCTTAATCCTGAGTTTATCATATTGACACATGAGCATTTTGATCATTGTTGGGGAGTTAACGGTTTAAGAAAAAGATATCCCTATATTAAATTGGTTTGTGCGTATGAGTGTAGTGATGCTATTCAAAGTTCTAAAGGAAATTGCTCTGTCTTTTATGATAATATAAAAGCTTTTGAGATTGTAGAGGCTGACGTTGTGATAGATAAGGATGTACATTTAATGTCATGTGGGAACCTTAATATAATGATATTAAGAACTCCTGGACATTCTAAAGGTTCTATTAGTATGGTCGTCAATAATGTGATTTTTACAGGTGATGCGCTTATACCGGGTATCAAGACAGTAATTAAATTACCAAGTGCGAGTATAGATGAACAAATTAAATCAGAATCTTTCTTTAAAACATTAGAAGGATATATTATATATCCAGGGCATGAAACACCTGTAAAGTTTGATACAGGTTTATTCAAGTGGTATTCAAAATAAATGAAGAAATCATACGGACTTTGAGAATAGGGGTCGTATTTTTCTCTGTTAATAAGAATCGATATTAAGTAAAGCACATCTTCAATAACAGGATTGAAGGACAGTATATTCAGTAAAGTATAATTGTATTGTTTTTGTCATAGCCGATTCGCAATTCATACGGAGCGATCTCTTTTTATGCCTATACTCAAGCGTATAGGTGGATTTCTAATTCTTGTAAACAAAATCGTGTTTTTATGGAAAGAAGTACAATCTACCTTTGCCTCGCCCACATGAGCGGCAAAGAACAAATGTATATCAAAGAGGCCTTTGATACGAATTGGGTCGTGCCTTTAGGTCCCAACGTGAATGGATTCGAGAAGGATCTTGAGGAATTTGTTGGTGAGGATAAACGTGTAGTGGTGTTATCGGCGGGTACGGCAGCGGTACATTTAGCGTTGATAGCCTGTTGTGTGAAGCCAGGTGATGAGGTGCTGGTACAGAGCTTTACCTTTTGTGCTTCATCACATCCGATCACTTACTTGGGGGCTACTCCGGTGTTTGTGGACAGTGAGCCGTATACTTGGAATATGGATCCGGAACTATTGGAAGAGGCCATAAAGGACCGTATCCGTAAGGCGGGTAAGAAACCGAAGGCAATTATTCCGGTGGCGCTTTATGGTATGCCGTATGACTGCGACCGAATTATGGAGGTGGCTAACCGGTATGATATTCCGGTAATAGAGGATGCCGCGGAGGGCTTTGGTTCTAAATACAAGGGACAGGTATTGGGTACCTTCGGACGTTATGGCGTATTGTCGTTTAATGGAAATAAGATGATCACGACTTCGGGTGGTGGTGCGTTGATTTGTCCGGACGCTGAGCAATGGCAGCGGGTGATGTGGTATGCCACGCAAGCGCGGGAGAGTTATCCTTATTATCAGCATGAGGAGATCGGATATAATTATCGGATGAGTAATATTTGTGCGGGTATCGGCCGGGGACAGATGACGGTGGCCAATGATCACATCGCTCATCATAAGCACGTGCAGGCTCTTTATGAGGAATTGCTTGCGGATGTGGAGGGTATCGCGGTACATCGGCAACCGGAAGGGGGTGACTATGACAGTAACTTTTGGCTAAGTACGATCACGCTGGATGAGCATTTGAAAGTGAGGGGGCAGGAGAATGCCTACCAACAGGTGATAACAGGTGCCGTAGGAGGTGCCGCCGGTGTGATTCACGCTGCTGGAACGGCTACAACGGACTGCCAGCCAAATGATAATGTGGAGGCTATGCGTATGGCGTTGGATCGAGCGGGCGTGGAGGCTCGCCCCGTATGGAAACCGATGCATAAGCAACCGGTATATAAGGAGGCTCCGGCGTATGTGAACGGAGTGAGCGAGGCTGTCTTCAAGGTGGGGATGTGCTTGCCTGCGGGTCCGTATGTGACAGATGAGGATGTGGCTTATATCGTGGATTGTATAAAGAAGAATATACTATAGTTATCATGAACCCTTTTTCTCGACTATCTACCTGGTACTTTTCCAAGAAATCCTTACCCTATTGGGGTATTATCTTGCTGGATTGCTGCTTGATCTTATTTTCCGGCTTATTGGTGTATACCTTGAATAACGGTGTATTATCAACCTTGGATATCTTAGGACATCTATTGGTCACGCTGTTGGTATGCCTGATTCCTTATCTGGTAGGCTTTCGTCTGTTCCATACCTATTCGGGGATTATACGTTATTCCTCTTTCGTGGACTTGCAAAAGGTGGGATTCGCGGTCTTGTTTGGCTTGATTTGCGTGGTCGTGTTTCAAGCATTGACTGATTTCTCTCCTTATTTGATGTATATCCGTAAACGGGATCTGATCCTCTCTGCGTTGTTGGCGATGAGTTTGATGTGGATGATGCGTGTGTTCGTTAAATTCTTTTATGTGAGTACTTTTCGTGTGGCTAAGGCGGAGCGTGTTTTTATCTATGGCGTGAAGCAAGGTGGGGTCAGTTTGGCGAAGAGCATACAGAATCAAGATCCGGCCCGGTATGTGCTGGCGGGGTTTGTATCGGACATGACTGGGATAGAGAACCGCTATTTAATGGGAGTCAAGGTTTTCCCGAATGACGAGGAATTGGCATATGTGATGGAGAAGCGACGGGCCAATGTCTTGCTGGTGTCTCCCTTGAAGGAAGAGGCGATCCGAAATAATCAGGAGATGGTGGACCGGCTGATCAAGGCGGATATAAGGATCTATATGACTCCTGCCGCCCAAGAGTGGGACGGGAAGAGCGATTTGAACCATACCCAACTGAGAGAGGTGAATATAGAGGACTTGCTGCCCCGTGATAAGATCGAGATAGACTTGGAGGCGGTGAGGAGGCAGCTTACCGGTAAGCGGATTCTGATAACAGGAGCCGCCGGAAGTATCGGCAGCGAGATCGTGCGGCAGGTAGCCCAGTTTGCTCCGGAACGTATGGTCTTGATAG